>Ga0214919_10006298_pt1 | contig 16357 bp, 16 predicted proteins | sample LL1503_MetaG_FD_177994 | JGI IMG/M metagenome (GOLD analysis project Ga0214919, IMG submission 177994) | Freshwater microbial communities from Lake Lanier, Atlanta, Georgia, United States - LL-1503 | ecosystem: Environmental > Aquatic > Freshwater > Lake | place: USA: Georgia | collected... | reverse complement strand
CGGCACAGGTAATAGTAGCAGGAGAATTTCATTTTGCTGCCATTGATCAGCTTGGTGCTATCCATTCATGGGGTTTAAATACAACCGGGACGCTTGGGCGGGTAAGCGAGACTCTAAATTCTATACCTGGCCCTGTCATATCCTTGCCACCTATTAAACACATTGCTCTTGGGCAAGGTTTTATGTTGGCCCTGACACGCGACGGCAGACTCTATTCTTGGGGAGGCAATACTGCTGGGCAACTAGGCTTAGGGCATTTAAATACTGTGGATACACCAATACCTATTTCCTTACCAATGCGGATAGAAAAAGTGTCAGCGGGTGCAACACACGCTTTGGCGATCTCTAATCAAGGCAAAGTCTACGGTTGGGGGAGTAATAACAAAGGGCAGCTTGGAATTAGCAAAAAAATGTACTCCGTCACCCCTGTTGTACTTACGATGCCTGAACCGATGAAGGCTGTAGCAACGGGAATGCATTTTTCATTAGCACTATCGCGAACGGGTAATGTTTATTCTTGGGGCTGGAATGGCTTGGGTCAACTAGGTTTAAATGATTTAATTGATCGCCATCAGCCAACCCGCATACCCGGGTTATCTGGGGTTCGTGCAATTGCAGCAGGGCAGATGCACGCGGTTGCTGCAGCGCCGGGTAATCTATTTGGTTGGGGGATGAATGGGGCAGGTCAAATTGGTTTGGCTCAAGCAAAGCAACAAAAACCATTCTCTTTTCTGACGATTGCCTAAAAGATAATGACTATGAGCCAAGATAAAGAAGAGTTTTACTCACGCCGTGAATTCTTGCGTGTGGGCGCTACTATCGCAACGGGTATTGCGGTTCCACCATTACTCACGAATTGTAGTGATGGTAGTAGCAGTAGTAGTAGTTTGGAGACTTTTGTTCAGCCCCAGGTTATACAATCGGTTGGTGGGATTCTAGACATTACACTAACTGCGCAGTATCTCAATACCTTGGTGGGGAGTACTGCTAACGGTTCAGCAATCAGCACTCCGAGTTCTACTTCTAATGTCAATTTACGAGCCTTTGCTGTGGGCAATAGTGCAGCGACTATTTGCGGGCCGACACTTATTTTAAATGTGAGCGATCGACTGCGCATCAAGCTGGTCAATCGCTTACCTGCTAACCCAACTCCCATCGCTAGTAACCCAGTTTTTTTAGGTTACCCGAATAATACAAATATACATACGCATGGCTTTCATGTTTGGCCTGGCATTCTTGATGCAGCCATTCCACTTTATGGTGATTATGTGATGGATCACACTGGGGAAGGTGTTACACCAGGAGGCCCTGATCGTCAGTATCAATACGATATTCGTCCCGATCATCCAGCTGGACCATTTTGGTATCACCCCCATTTTCATGGGTCTAGTGCAATGCAGTTAGGTAGTTTTATGGCAGGCGCCATCATGATTAGAGGCCCAGTTGATGCCGTACCAGAGATGGCAGCTGCAAAAGAGTTAATCTTTTTATTTCAGGCTCCTTATTACGCTAAGACAACTAGTCCAGACTCTTCATTTGGAGTGGCCAATGGATTACTAGAGAGCTTTTCACAGATGAATGATCCAGCGGGCCCCAATATTGCACCTGTATTGATTAATGGTGTTCGGCGTCCAACGATCGTGATGCAAAGTGGCGAAGTGCAACGGTGGCGTTTTATTAATGCTCAAGTATTTAATTTTCTTAATTTAAGTCTGGATAGTCATACCTTTAATCAATATACCTCCGATGCCTATGGAAGTAATTCCTATACAACTCCAATTTTTGCGCCTACTTATCCAACTCCAACATTACCGCAAGGTATCATCTTAGGAGCAGCTAATCGCTCGTCTGTGACGCTTAAGGCTGGCGCACCAGGAACATATTATCTGCGTAATCTAAGTACTCAACAGGCATCTCGCGGAAGTCAACCAGAAGATATTTTGGCTACCATCATTGTGCAACCATCGACAGTTGCAATGGCATTGCCAAGCGCGCCATTTCCGGTGACCAATTTTCTTGACCCTATTACGGATGCGCAGCTTGCAGCAGGTGGTGGAGTACAGCGCAATATCGTTTTTCGCTTGGTAGCCAATGTATTTCCCCCTACGTCTTCTGGAGGCACAACCAAAACTCCCTTAACAACAGCATCAGGTAATGCAGGTACTCTCTTACCAAATCCAAGTAATTCACCACCCGCGGTATTTGATTTGAGCGAGTGGGTATACAACACAGATGCAACTACGATGCAAAACACTGCATTTACTATTGGTTCTGCAGTTCAGACCACGGGTATAGTTACAGGTGTTAATGGGAAACCAGGCCAAATGACTAACCCAAGTACTTATTATCCATTTCAGGCAACAGGAGCCCCTACCCAAACTGTTCCATTAAATAGTACAGAAGAGTGGACGATTTGGAATATGAATAACATTTTTCATCCTTTCCATATTCACGTAAATCCAATGTGGGTAACTAAAATAAATGGGGTTGCGATCACGCCATATTGGGCCGACACTATTGCGCTACCTAGCGGATCTGCAGAAGCTCCAGGGTCAATTACCTTTAGAATGCGTTTCATTGATTTCGCGGGGCCTTACGTCATGCACTGTCATATGCTGGTGCATGAAGATATGGGAATGATGCAAGCGGTGACTGTAGTCTAGCGATTGTTGCTATCTCACACGCTCAATTTGGGCTATTTTTAAATCAAGAGTCTGCTATGTGGCGAAGGCAATTAAAGAGAGCAATATCCAGCTGGAGTGAGCGGTAAAGCAAGTCGCATTACTCAAGCTACTTGATTATGAAGGTTTGAGATTTAATAGTCGAGCTGCATTACCGCCTAGAATGGCAACCCGATCTGCATTACTAAGTCCAGGCGTAGCCATCACGCGCTCAACGGGAAACTCTTCCCATGGAATTGGGTGGTCGGTGCCAATCACTACTTGGCTAACGCCGACTTGCGATACTAAATATCGCAACGCTTCTGGAGTAAATACTAGCGAATCAAAGTAGAGTTGCTTTAGATATTCTGAAGGTTTCTTTTTGAGCACAATATTAGGGTCACAGTTTTGTGGGGAAACAAAGCAGCTGTGGTCCATACGCGGCGCATATGAGCCCAAGAATCCACCACCATGTGCAGCCAATATTTTTAATTGTGGGTATTTATCAAGCACACCTTCATAAATGAGGTGTTGAAGTGCAATAGTCGTATCCAACGGATTGCCAATCACATTAGACATCCAGCCATTACCTTTAAAGCGCTGCGCAAGTTGTGGCGTGCTTTGAGGATGAATAAATAGTGTGACGTTGAGTTCTTGAGCTTTTGCCAAAACAGGATGATATTTCGGGTCAGAAAAGTCCTGCCCTAAAACACTTCCACCAATAGCGGCTCCGCGAAGACCTAAATTTTTGACAGCATTTTCTAGTTGCTCTACTGCTAGAGTAGGATCTTGCATTGTTAGCGAGGCAAATGCCGTAAATTTATCAGGGCGTATTGCACAGAGTTCAGCAAGGTGAATATTATTTAGTCTACAGATCTCTGCAGCGGTATCTTTATCCTTGCGGTACCAAAATGGATTGATACTTAAGACTTGCATATCAATACCTTGTGCTTCCATCGCTTTAATCCGCTCATTAATTTTGATGAAATGCTCTGGAACACCTTTAGTAGGAGGTGGAACTGACTTAGCATCCTCTCCCATTAAATCAATCGCATCTTGAAACATGCAATGAGCATGTACATCAATAGTTTTAATACGTTTTCCATTAATGAAAATGGGAGTTAAGCGTTTTGGCGCAACATCTTTCAGATCTGCAGCATGAGAAAGACCGCAACCGCAAAAAAATAGTCCACCTAACGCCTTGCTAGATGCTCTAAGAAATGATCTACGTTGATTCATTTAAGATTCTTTCGCAATAATGAATCCTTACAATACACGAATTTTTTTTAAATTGCAGGGGGTAATCGAGTGAGCTAGCATTTCTTATAGCTTTCATGATTAGTCACATAAATGCTCACATACTGATATTTAGGCGCTATAACCTCTTGAAATCCTAGTGGTTTTCTTTGCATATCTGCTCTCATAATGCTTTGGTCCGAGGTTCAAGTCCTGGTGGGCCCACCAATAATCACGATACCAACTCTAGGCTTGGTATTTTTTTGAGCGTTACTTTAAGTAACGCTTGGGGGGGGTTAAGATTTACCATCTTTGTAGTCCTCTTACCTGCTAGCTCACTTAGCCATTAACCTTGTTAAGGAATCAATGGCTATTTGGCGATGCTCTTCTGTTCCAGCTATCGGATCTTGATTTGCAAAAGGTCTTTCTACTAGCGTCAAACCACATTTAAAAATAAATCTCGCCTCTTCTACTGAAAGCAATCTAAAGGTATTGGTCTTATTCTTTTGGCATAGCTCAAGATAGGGATCAACTAATACATCAGTGTAGTCAAAGTAATCGGCAGTTAAGCCGTACTTTAGGGAGTATCTTTGATCATAAAACCGCATGACTTTTGTGGAGACGATATTCATGTTAGCAAAAGCCTTATCAACAAAAATTTCCACAAAATTGTGAATAGTTAATTGAGGATTAAATTGAGTCATTTCCTCTACATAACTATTTAACTTACTCTCCCTATTTTTTTGAATTGCCCAGAAAAATACATCTTCCACTGAACCCAACCTTTGGCTCAAGGTGCCCAGTGAGTAGCCAGCTTTAGAAGCTAAATTCCGACTTGTAAATGCTGCTGGGTCAGCTGCCTCAACAATCTCATATGCGGCCTGAAGAAGGTCCTCTAAGGTTTTTTTAGACCGCTCCTGCTGAGGGTCTGAGAAGTCAATTTTTGGCTTAGCGGGCATTTGTAAATATGGACAGAAAAAAAATAATCTTCAGAAGTCTGTAAAACCTAAATGATATATGGGTTTTAGCGTAAGTTTTTACGCAAGAAATATGGACAGATTTTCAATCGTTTTATTGAATTTATCTTATACAATTATTTAGTTCATTTTCCAGGTAAATCTTTTTAGAGCCTTAAATCTGTTCCCGGAGAAACCATTTTTTCTCTCTAATCTAAATAGTTTTCGAAGGTAATGACATGAATAAATATCATTTAATAATCACAACCTACCGTATCAATGCGGACAATACCTTAACTACCCTCTATAAAAATATACAAGCAACAACGATTGCTACGATGGGGCAGGGGAATCAAGATATTAAGGAAACCTATAAATATTGATAACGTGTGTCATTAAATCAGCGCTACCATCTAATCATAATCACTCTATGTTTACGATTAGGGCTAGTTTATTTTTTTCTGCCTTTATTATCTTAATTTCTTAAATAAGATCTGGAGTATATGTGGATATCGTATTAACAAAAAACAAGGCAGCCTTATTAGTACTATTTTTCTTAGTGGCTACAGGCTTATTTTCGTGTGGGGGAGGAGGATCTTCTTCAACCACTGATACTAATGCGGATACTTTAGTTACTAGTAAAAATGGAGACCCTAATACAATTTGTAGCAAAAATTCGCAATGTATTGAATTTATTTTTGCTGGTGTGGCCAAGATGCCCCAAACCCTGAGTCAGCTTGCTACTCCTTGGACGAATACAAGTACAAATATCATGACTACTTCAAGTATTGCTTATGTTGAGGGCGCTAATAATGCCTTTGTATATTCCTCGCAAGGTAGTGTTTTTGATATGTTTGTCATTCCAACGCAAGATGTAACTGGCTTCCCAGGTCAAGGTACTAGACTTTTTGTTGGCAACGGCTTACCCACTACACCAATGGGCACATTTCCCGTCCAATCGGGAACAGCCGCTTATCCCTACTATGAAGCCTTACCAGGAGGTACTAACCCAGCAGGTACAACTGTAGCAACAGGCTATCCTGCCTATGTCAATGCTGCTGCCATTGGAATTTCCCCTTACCCTTTAATTAGTTATGTTCCTTTAAATCCAGTGGTAAGTGGGGCCTATGTAATTAATTCTTTAATTGTGGGTATAACTTTGACTGGTGCAGCATGGCATGTCGAGAAAGCTAATGACTCAAGTGGTAATTACTACAACCCCCTAAATGCTTTACCGAACGATGCGTGTTTTGGTCATCCTTATAATCAGCAATACCATTACCATGCCTATTCTTGGAAATGTTTTGATCAGGGCACACCAGGTAAGCAGTCTCCTGTCTACGGCTTTGCATTAGATGGCTTTCCAATCACTGGTCCACGCGGAGCCGACGGCAAGGAGCTAACTAATGCAGATCTAGATGTATGTCATGGGACCACATCTGTCATTACGATGCCTGATGGCACACCTAAACTTACCTATCACTATGTTTTGAATAGAGAATATCCCTATTCAGTTGGTTGCTTTAGAGGAAAGGTTAATTACAATCTTGCACTTGGTCCGGATAATCCTCCGAATACGCCGCCCGGTGCTTACGGTACAAATCCTTTTATGAAAGAAGGCTTTTTGTATCCTAATTCAGCCCAACCCGCCACTCCTTAATTCCCAGTTTGGCGCTAGGATTTAACTTCAGCCGCCGTTACGGCTCTGAACACTGCTCATGGCATTACCTCTACTGGCACTAGAACTGTAACTACTAATTTTAGTAGTCTTATTTCATATCAATTCTTGATCAGTGTGGGTTATGCGTTTTAAGATATTCATTTAATTCTTACGTTTAAGTCTACTAGGGCCCGCCATAAATCTAAATACCAACTCTAGGGTTGGTATTTTTTTTAAGCGTTACTGTAGTTAGTGACTTTCATATAAGATATTAAAAATTTGATAATTTGTAGACTTTTTTGGGGATAAATTTTTTATGAAAATTCTAATTACTTTATTTTTAGCTTATTGTATGTCTACAGTAGCCTTTGCTCAAAGTCAATTTATCGGAGCTTATGGTCAAATTTCTACTGGATATGAAAATAATACGGTCAGTTCTGCAACTTTAACTGGTACGAATTATGGAAGCACACCCAATACTAGTAATACTGTCAGTACAAGTACTGGTTCAGCCCCGCTAGTTTTTGGTTTGGGCTATGTCTTTCAGGTGCAAGATAAGTTTACTTTAGGTTTGGGAGTTGATTACTATGCTCTGACACAGGAGACTAGTCCAGCTGCTTTTTACTACCGTGGCATTAGCACTGCAACCTATAACTATAAATTTACAATTTCAAATCGATTTAATATCTTTATTACACCCGGGTATTCACTGGACCAAGACAAACTGGTCTACGCGAAATTAGGTTACTCAAGTCAAAACGTGCAGTACAGCCAAACGAACTGTTGCTCTTCGCCATCTAATAAGGCCCAACTGAGTGGTTATGTTCTTGGATTAGGCTACAAGCAATTTATCACTGCAGGGTTATATGGCTTTGCTGAGGCAAATTACTATTCTTATGCTAGCTCCAATTTATCATCAACTTACACAGATGCGGGCGGGGGAACTGTTTCCTCGAATCCAAACCTTAGCGCATATAACTTTTTGCTAGGTTTAGGATATAGATTCTAGTTCGCTCTTGGGTCCAAGAATAATCACGCTATCAACTTTAGGATTAGTATTTTTTTGAGCGGGTATTGAATTTCCTTGATATGCTTCTTGTATACCAAACTCGCTTAACTAAATACATGAATATTAATGCTGATTACAGTCAGAAGGTTGTGATGAACCATCATGATTTGCCGTGGACTTTGAGCCCTGAATTAGGGGTAGAGCGGCGAATGCTTGAGCGGCTGGGGGATGAGGTAGCAAAGGCAACTTCTATTGTTCGCTACCAACCAGGATCGAAGTTTCAAGTTCATACCCATGAATTTGGTGAGGAAATATTCGTTTTGGACGGAATATTTAGTGATGAGATCGGTAATTATCCTGCAGGCACGTACATCATGAATCCTCCAGGCTCTTCTCATGCACCATTTAGTGAATCTGGCTGTACGCTCTTTGTGAAATTGCGACATCTTGGCCCTGATCAAGTGGAGCGAGAAGTAATTGATACAAAAACCGCTTCTTGGCATCAAGGGATGGTCCCAGGCCTAACTGTTATGCCACTCATGCAGCAGGGTAGTGGGTCTACTTTAGTTCGATGGGCGCCGCAAACGTATTTCAATCCACATCGGCATTTCGGTGGAGAAGAGATCTTTGTGATTGATGGGGTATTTGAGGATGAGCATGGCCGTTACCCTGCCGGATCATGGATCAGAAGTCCCCATCTGAGTCAGCACCAACCTTTTAGTAAAGAAGGCTGCACTATCTTTGTGAAGACTGGGCATTTGCTGACCTAGATAAGCGGGTCATTCAAATTGGTAAAGCAACTCTATTAATAGGGGAATTACACCTCTGTACAGCTTTTTGCCAAAAAGCGTATATTAATTAAGGGTATTCCCTTAGCACTCTAAACCCATGTATTTCTCCCTGGATTTATAGCAAAACAATAAGGTTCCAAAGATGAGTACGAGCACCTATGAGCATTATGAAGGTTGTGTTTTATGTGGGCTAATTGATACCGCAATTAGCTCTGGAATTTTTAAAATCTGGACAAAATTGATTAAAAAATCAGAATGGTTTAGGTTGCTTGATAATGGCGGATTTTTTACGCTTTTTATACCAACTGATACTGCATTCAGTAGAGTCTCCCCGGAGTATCTTCAGTCACTTGAATCTAATCCAGAGGAATTAAACGACTTTATTGATCACTTTATTGTTCCAGAGTTTGCCTCAACTAAAGTTCATAATTCTCACTATTCCTCCGTAGCTGGCGATGATCTGTTAATTGAATCTAACCTGAGTGGCCCGAGCGTAAATCAGGTGAGTATTAAAATCGAAAATATTATTGCTACGAATGGCATGATTCATGCCGTTGATTCAATTGATATTTTTAATATAAAAAAGAATTAATTCAAAAGCTTCTTAGCTTAATGAATAATTCTTTATCATTAATTGCCGCATTTATCGTTCTACTAGTCGTTGTTGGCTTGGTGCTGATGTTTCAAGAATTAAAACGATGGTTAGCTGATCTCTGGTCAGATTAAGCGGCGATGTTTAGAGGGTGTAAAGACTCTCTGAGGGTAGGCCATAAATATTATCGTTTGCGGAACACGACAACATGTTGCCATGGTAGTGTGCTCACAGTCTGCTCCCATTCCAGGGCAAAAACACCTGCTTCCCGCTTAATTTGTGCCTCACTCATTTTATGTAGGGGCTTAATTGGTACGCGTGCATCTTCTGCTTTATATTCTACGAAGACAATACGACCACGGGGTTTGAGAGCCTGCATGATGCTCATCATTACTTCATAGGGGTAGGCTAGTTCATGGTATACGTCGACCATAATGGCCATATCAATTGAGTTTTTAGATAATTTAATATCGTCGACCTTGCTCAGCTTTACTTCGATCTGCACAAGTCCTAAACGTTTCATTCCAGTCTGGAGAAAATTTACCATTTCAGGTTGTAAATCAAGCGCAATGATTTTTCCGCCCGGCATCACAAGCGGTGCCATACGACGAGATAGGTAGCCGGTACCGGCGCCAATGTCAGCAACAACCATACCTGGTTTTAAAGCCAATGCATCGAGCAATAAATCTGTACGTTCTTCGCGCTCCCTCTCCTCTCGCTCAAGCCATGATGCACCTTGCCAGCCCATCACTCCTGAGATTTCACGATCCATATAGCGCTTGCCGATGCCATCAGGGCTAGCTGGAACCGAGATATAACCTGGCGGAGCAGTCTGCTGTGCCAGCGTAATATGAGTAGCAAGTAATAATGTGCTTAAGCTAATAATTCTAATAATCTTCATTTACTTTCTTTTCTACCTTTACCATTGGTTGCAAGATGTTAGTTGTCATAACTTTACTGCTTGACTATAGCCAGTTAGCTCAAGATAGCCACGGCCAATGACAACTTGATTCTGACTCATTTCTACCGCACCTTCGTAGTAAAACCCACCCGTACTAGCGCGAGCATCTACCTCTTGATCTTGTATCAGGGTTTGTAATCGAAGCTCTTGATTGCCCACTCGAATTAAAAAGCCTTTTGGATAGTTTGCAAGCGATCGCGGCGAATGCCATTGGCCTACTACTTCCCAAATAGCACTTGAGTGGTGCTTTAGGCTTCGACCTTTTTGATCACGTCGATCCCATTCACTAAACAAAGTCTTACCTGCCTGATCTCTTATTCGAAAGGCCATGATGCTGCCTCCATCAAGAAGATTAATGCCAATCCAATCCCAACCAACTGCACCAGTCATCAGTAAACTGCTCGACCATTCATGATCTAACCAGCCAATTCCAGAGTACTTAATGAGGGCACCTTGCTTGGCTTTTAATGATTTTTCTTTAATCTCAATTTGGGCTGTGACATTGAGCTGAGGACGGCTGTAATAATAGCTAGCGAGTTCTGGGCTCGGACCTTTAGCAGAATAACCGCGATCTCCCCTTAAAACTGGGCTCCGTGAGGCAATTGCTTCTAAACGTAGCGTAAAGGTATCTGCTGGTATATAAAACTGATAACGATCATTTTCAGTTCTCTCCATCGTCCAACGAGCTAAATGTAATTTAGTATCAGCGGTATTAAAAGTAGCGCCTGCAGTCCCAACTCGTCCCGCAACATCAGCATAGCGTAATTTACCTTCTGCTGGTATAGCTAATGCGGCATGTGCAAATAGGAGTTGAGTAGGTGCAAAACGACTTGGGTTATCCGCTGAATGTTGAGTACGACTGCGAAAGAAAGTAATCTGAAATCCCAGCGCATTTTCTCCTGAGCCAAGCCAACCAGTGAGATACCACCACTCTGTTCTAAACTCTGGATGCGCTCCATAATCTTTCGGGAATACCAGCACTCTAGGACGAACAGGCGGATAGACAACTGCAGCAGAATTTGCCCATTGAGAAACCGGGAGGGCGTTTGCCAAGAGTAGTGCTTGCATAAAATATCGGCGATTACACGGTTGCATTACCACTCCTCTCGTAATGCAGTGATTAAATTTACTCGATTTAAATTGTGCTTTGAAGCCCATAAGGCAGCTACTATCCCAGAGCCTACCAAGACCAGCATGAGGGTAATTAGTGCAAGATATGGCACGCTTGTATCCATTGTCCAATGAAAGGATTGCGGGTTAACGCGGTGGATTAATATCTGGCTCATTAATAAACCTAAGATTGTTCCCCAAATAACTGCTAATCCTAATAAAAGGCCTGACTCGGCGCTAATCCAGCTTGTGCGTTGAGCGCTAGTTTGGCCTAAGTAATGCACTAAGGCGTATTCTTTCTGTCGAAGTAACGCTTGACCTGCAAAGCCTGTCGCTACTGCAAAAAGTGCCACTAAAAGAGCGGCGATTTCTAGAGCATAAGTCAAGGCAAAACTACGATCAAAAATCGTCAAAGAGAGGGCTCGTAGACTACTGCGATTAGTAAAATCCTGATCATGAAACTGGGGAATTGCAGCACGTAGTGCATTAAGTACTGTCGCTGGATCTGCTTGATTGACTAGCCAGATCGCGATACCCGAATACTGTTGATCGCCACTCATGTTTTGATATGCGGCCAGATCAATGATGAGCGCACCATGCTGTCGACCATAGTCTCGAAAAATACCGCCAATCCAGACTTTTTGACTGTTCTGTTGTCCATTAAGGGCTGGTAAGGTGCGAACCTCACCGGGACGCCAATCATATAAATCGACCATCGCCTCAGACACATAGGCTACCGGCAAGATGGGCTGAGTTGGCGTTGAGTTCTGAGGATAGACTGAACCAATTAGGGGAAGCACTTCTGCTGCGCGAGCCTGTTGGATTGGTCGAGCAATTAAAGTGACCTCGGGTCGATCAGACTGAAATAGAATCTTACGTTGCACGCTTAATTCATATCTTTCAATACCCGGAACTTGCCCAATACGTTTTAATAAATTCGGATTTTTGAGAAATTCATTGTCTTGATTTACCTGCTTAAAGTTGGCATATAAATCTGCTGGTAATACTTGGTCAAGCCATTGGGTCATCGAGTCTCGAAAACTAGCAACCATCACCACCATGGCCACAGTAAGGGCAAGAGCAGCAACTACACCTGCAATTAATCCCGCAGCGCTAGCTGGTGCTTGAGCTAAGCGCCAGATTGCAAAAATGAGAGACGATGGCTGTTTTTGCCAGCGCAATAAACTATTAGCAAGTGCTGAAAAGCAATGCTGAACTAACCATGGAATGAGCGCTAAGCCTGCAAATAATAAACAGGCAATTGAGGCGTATGCAGCAAGGGGAAGATCATTAATGGCCGGTATAAATGCTAAGACTATGCTGGCAACGCTGAAAATAAGAGCAACACGATGATGCATTACAGGTCGCAAGACGCGTTCGGTAGAGCCAGATCTTAATAGCTCGGTAGGGCGTTTTGAGGTGGCAGCTTTTGCTGGAAAATACGCAGCCAAGAGACCCACGGCGATAGCGAGGATCCAAAAGCCCAAAAGTGCGACGGAATCAATTTCTAAGGGCGGTACTGCGCCAGAGAAATAACCTCCCCCTAAATCACCGCCAAGTATATTCAGTAAAACAAGGGCCAAAGTAAGACCCAGACCAATACCGAATAGTCCTCCTAAGGCTGCGATGAGAGCAGCTTGCGCAAGCACCAATGAAAATATCCAGCGCGGACTTACACCCAAAATACTCAGAAGTGCTAGTTGCGATTGTTGGCGCAGAACCGAAAAACTGATAGTCGTAAAGACCAAAAAAGCGCCAGCAAAAAGGGCAACGAGCGCTAAAACATTTAAGTTAACACGATATGCGCGCGACAAATTGGAGGCACGGCGATCGCGCTCTTGCGCACTAATTAAGCGTAGGTCTAGATTGAGGTTCTGAACAGCCTTAGCTACCTCCGCGATGCCTTTGTCATTCAGAAGTTGCACATCTAGCCTACTAATTCGCCCAACGCCTCCAAGGCGCCACTGGAGTAAACCCAAGTCCATCACAGCAATAACTTGACCAATCGCACCCGGTACCGTACCAGCGATCTTAAATCGAACGGTCTTTCCTTCGTAATCTAGTGCCAAGAAGTCACCTACTGATAATTGCAGCTTTTGTAAGGCAGCAGCCGATAAAAAGATAGCATCGTCTGCAAATAATCCTTGATCTTGATCTTCAGAAACTAAAGGCACCAGAGATGGCGATACTCGGGCTGCCTGAAAAATATCAATTCCGAGAACACGAATTTGTGCGGTATTGCGTTCTAAAACGGGACTGACCGCGCGGATTCCTAACTCAGTTTGTTGCGCAACAATTTGGTCGTATAGCTGATCTGAGAATTCACCGGTAGGCATCACGATTTGGGCAGATGCCTGGCCATTGACTAGATCTAAGGCACGACTAAACTCACTTAGCGCTGAACGATTTACTGTATGAATTGCGACAGCCAGTGTAATACCCAAAGCTACTGCAAGACCCGCGATAAACCAACGACCTGGCTGCGCCTTAAAGGCAGATGAAAGTAGCCAATAAAACAGCATTAGTTGGTTAAAACTAAACGACGATCTAGGCGCTCAGCCGCTTTCTCTGAATGGGTCACCATTACTAAGGCGGCATTGTGCTCACGACAAGAACTGCACAGAAGTTCTAAGGCAAGATCAGCAGTAATCGGATCGAGGTTACCAGTTGGCTCATCAGCGAGCACGATTTTTGGACGATTGACCAAGGCACGCGCGAGGGCAATCCGTTGTTGCTCGCCGCCAGATAAGACTGCCGGAAATTGCTCATAAGCAGCTGCTAAACCTAATGCGCTTAAAAGGCTCTTAGCACGATCTGTTGCTTGGTCAAGAGGAAGTCCAGCAATTAAACATGGGACCATTACATTTTGTAGAGCATTGAGATGGGGCATTAAGTGAAATGCTTGAAATACAAATCCAAAGGCAACTCGGCGTAGATCGAGATGCTCATTCTCCCCCATTGTTTTTAGATCTTTACCCTCAAAGAGCAGCCGACCCTCATCGGGCTGATCAAGACCTGCTAAGAGATTGAGTAAGGTCGATTTACCCACCCCAGAGGCACCCTGAAGCGCAAGTTGCTCGCCAGCAGCAAGAGAGATATTAAGATGCCGAAACAGCCAGCGATCAGGAGTCACTCGACGACCAAGCCCCTCAGCTTGCAGGAAGTTCATCGCAAGCCATCTAAGCTAGTTTTATTTACTGAGAGGCGAACACCAAGCGAGCCAGAGCCAGAATGAACCGGTGTTTTTCTCAGGTTAATTTGCAGTGATTCAATTTCAGGATATTGTGCGCAAGCATGAACTATCCGCGTCATTAGCCTTTCTTGGGTTTCATAATGACCGTCGCCAGCTAGCCTATCAATTTCAATTATCAAAGGATCATAGTCAAATACATTTTCCATGATGTCTTCTGAGATGAAGACTAGTTTTGGGTCAATCCAAAGCGTTAAATCTAATAGATGCTGCTTAGGAATGATTGCGCCAGGTCCATAGGTTCCAATTTGGGTCTGGAGCTTTAGATCTTTTAATTCAATGCATGCATTAGTTGTCATGGTGTTCCGAGCGATAAGTTTAATTATTGACACTGTTAATCTGGGAGGCTAATTTATAGCCACTGAGCCAAGCGCCCTCAACTCTACCGCCATTGAGCCAGTCGCCACAAAACCCAATTTTTAGGTCCTCTTGCAGGCTAAAGCCAAGGGGTGAATTAGTGTGTCCACTTGCATAACGCCAGCGATGAATAGAAATCTTAGCTTTATCACAATCTAAGCCAAATCTCTTTGCGCAAGCTAGGATTAGTTTAGCTGCCTCAGCTTTGTCTAATTCGATCCATTTTTGGCTCCATTGTGGATTGGCATGAATTATCCAAGTCTCTGGGCCCGGACGATTTAGTTTAGAGTTATTTCGAGAAATCCAACTAATAATTTCATTATTGATAAAAGCTGCATCAAATGGTAGATTTAAATTTTCTGTAAAGCTTGCCATCACCGTCCAGCAGCCCTGCATATTCGCTTGAGTAGCCAGCATCTCAATTGATTTGTCGATTGATTGAGCAAGAGCCAAAGATTGTGGTGCAGGAAGTGCCAATACAAGCCAATCATATTGCTGCTCAATATCTCCCTGTTCGAGGCTGTGCAAGTGCCATTTATCTTGGTAATAGGTAATTTGATTAATTGTTTGAGTCAAAGCAAGAGGTAGGTTCTTCGCTAAATATTTGCCTGGTGAATTCATAGCAGGAATACCAACATAACGATTTTCCTGAGAAGTACTGTCTTGCCATTGATTATTTTTAAATACTTTTAAGCGTGGATTCCAGATGGCAGCTACCTTGGCATCAATCCAGTTATTGAGCTCCTCAATAAATAGGGGGTCTCTTGCGGTGAAATACTGAGCTCCATGGTCTAACGACCAACTTTCTTCATTGCGAGTGCTCATACGACCACTAACCCCACGACTTTTCTCGTAGAGCTGTATTTGATAGCCCAGTGCTTTTAATTGAGTTGCACAGCTAAGCCCTGAAATACCAGCGCCAATGATGGCTACACTTATTCCTTTGAGCTCGGATTTACTCATGATGCGTGATTAATTTTTCTAAAGGTCAAATTGATACGAGAGATATGACTAGTTTTCGTTTTTAGTAATGCATGTTGCCAAAACTGCTGAGTTGGTGGATACATAATGAGAGCGCTACCATTTTCGAGGATAAGGGAGGTAGTTGTTTTATCTCTCTTATGTCTGAGGGCAAATTTACGGCTAGCACCAAGGCTTAATGAGGCAATGGGAGATTGTGTATCTAGCTCTTTCTCATCGTCACAATGCCAGCCCATCCCGTCTGCACCATCATGATAAAAATTGAGTAGGCAGGAATTAAACTCTGATTGGGCAAGCTCTTCCATTTGACTTTTTAAGAATAGCAGTTCTGGAGTCCACGCTTGAGGTTGTTTTTTTACTCCAGAGTAGGTGTAAGCACAATTCTGATCGCCAATCCAAGCCACTTTACGACGAGTGGATACCAATTTCCCAAACATGATGAGCTGATCTACTTCCCATTGAAGTGATTCTTTCAGCTTACCTATTAATTTAGCGCTATCTTCCGCACTTATAAATTCAGGATGGTAGTTAACAGTTCCATCCTTGGCTAATAGATTTAGCCTACATGGGTCAGGATCAAGTCTAAATAAGGAGTTTTGATTCATCGAGAAAATAGGGGCATTTGCTCGATGAATAAAGACTTTAGAAAAATTACCAATTTGCTATAACCGTACTGTAGCCCTAATTCAGTTGCAGGAATACTAAATTACTAAGTATTCATCTTTGAGTCGGAGGGAATACAGGATTTCATAGCCTTTAACTCAATTACTTTTAACCAATCGGGCTTAGCTTTT
>Ga0214919_10006296_pt1 | contig 16363 bp, 14 predicted proteins | sample LL1503_MetaG_FD_177994 | JGI IMG/M metagenome (GOLD analysis project Ga0214919, IMG submission 177994) | Freshwater microbial communities from Lake Lanier, Atlanta, Georgia, United States - LL-1503 | ecosystem: Environmental > Aquatic > Freshwater > Lake | place: USA: Georgia | collected... | reverse complement strand
AAAAAATAAAACATTTAATAAACAAAATGTTTTTCATTCCGAAAGTGCAGTAAAAAAGATTTTAAAAAATTTTGCAATTAAAAAAATTAAAATGTCTACTATACCTAAATCAGTAAATTTAAACGATCTTAAGAAAAAATTAGAAAGTACTAATTTCAATTTCGTTACAAAAGAAATTAAAAATGTTAAATATTCATATTCTGATATTGATACTTTATTAAATTTAAATTCATTAATTGTTGATACAAGTATTATACCAGATTATATGTGTTGTAAACCAACTATTGGACAATTAGTTAATATAGACTTTTGTCAAATTCAAAGCAAACTTCTTGCACAAGATTTATTTTATTTTACACACGCTAATGATGGGTCATTAATTTTTATTACTGAGCCTCATCCATATGAAAAGAAAATAGGTAATGCAATATTACAAAATATAATTTAATTTTTCAAATAAATATTTAATTAATTCATTATCACTAATAGGTAAATATTTCAAAATAACTGTTTTGAAAAATAAATATTCATATAAACCTAACAAAATTATCATAATAATATTATCTATTACTATTTTAATTATACTAATATGTTTTTTATATAATTTTATATTATTTTCTGAATAAGAATATTTTTTTCCATATTATTTAAAAATAGTAGTACTTTTTATAATAAGATTAGAATTTATTTATTCATCAAATAATTCTAATTCATTATCTTTAATTAATGATTGAATTTGATTAAATAATTTTACTTTATCATCTACATTTTCACAAATTTCAAATTCATTTAATAATTCATCTAAATTTAAATCTTTTTTTGATTTTTTAATTTTTTTAATTTCATTAGAATTAACATTTTCAATTAAGCTATTAATTTTATGTTTTTGTAAATTTATTTTTTCTTTTATTTCTTTCATTTTTTGCATTTTTTTACTCCATTCTTTAATTTCATCTAGTCCATCTATTTCTTTTTCCAAGTCTATTATTTCTTTATTCATTATAATTATAGAAAATAATTCTTTATTTAATTATTTTACAATTTTTACTTTAATAACTACATTATTCCAAATAATTTCCATAGTTTTTTCTTTACTATTAGAAATATAATTTGTTAAATCTTCTGAAGATGTTAATATTTTACCATTAGCATTTAATACTATATTACTTGTATTACATATATTTAATCTTGATTCATAAAAATCTAATTTTCTTAACATTGAATGTAATTCTGATATTATTTCATTTTTTTGATTACTTTGAAGATGATTCAATTTTTGATTAATTATTTCATTTAATCTATTTAAATTTTCAAGGTGATTAATCAAATATTTGCTCAATTGATATTTTAAATTATTTTTTATGTCTTGAATTTTTTTAATATACTCTTTATTATGATTTATAATAAAATGTGCAGCTAAAGATGGCGTTGGTGCTGAAAAATCACATACTAAATCAGATAATGGATTATCAATTTGATGACCTATTGCACTAATAGTTGGTAAATTAAAATTATAAAGAGATTCAATTAATTCAGATTGTGAAAATCCAAATAAATCTTGAAAACTACCACCTCCACGAGTTAAAATTACTAAATCATATTGTAACTTGGTGTTTTTAATTTTTTCTAATTCTACACATATATTTTTAGGACAATCATTACCTTGAACAATTACATCAATTAAATCTATTTTAATATTGCAATTAGCATTTTCAATTGCAAACATAAAATCTTGGTATGCTGCACCAGATTCTGATGTTAATACTAAAATATTTTGTATAGTTGGTTTCAATTTCTTTTTTCTATCATTATTAAAATATCCTTTCTTAGTAAAATTATCTTTAATATTCTGATATTTTTTTAATAAATCTCCTAATCCTTCATTAGTAACAATCTTATCAACAATAAAATTTAATTTACCACTTGCGCCATAAAAATCTAATTTACCTTCAACTGTAATTTTATCTCCTTCTTTAAGGTTCACTTTTAAAGCTTCCGCTTTACTTTTCCATATTGTTGTACTTAGACAATTTTCATTATCTTTAAAAGTAAAAAACAAATGACCATGTGAATTTTTTAATTGATTAACTTCTCCAGTTACTAAAAATTTCTTGCTAGGTAATATGTCTTTAACAAAAGTGCATAATTGAGTAACTGTTAATGGGTCACTATTGTTCATTATATATATAATTTATTTTCCTTTAAGTATTATAAAATACAAATTTTTTATAGCCTATTATAAATGAATAAATATATAATTATTTTAATAATTGTTTTATTATTAGCATTAATAAATAGTAAATCTATTTATGAATCTTTTCAAACTGATATTTATACTTCACCAAATTGCTGTGTTATTAGAAAAAGAAGAATAGGCGATCGTTTTAAATATTTTTATAATAAATCAAAATATTGTGATGGTTATCATAATAATTTAATGAGAACTATTAAAGAAGGTGAATTAATTGATGGAGAACCATTTAATATTGATAATTGTAAAGAAATGCCATTAAAACCTATATTTGGTTCTTGTAGAAAATTAGGAGGATATCAATGTACTGAATTTCAAACAGAGAAAGATTGTAAAAAATATCCAGATTTATTATGGGATAAAACAAATTGTTTCGAAAAGATTCCTGTTGAAATTGATTATTATAAATATAGTGTTAAAAATTTAAAAGCGTATACTGTTAAATAAAAAATTTATATAGCAGATTTTATTTCTTTTTCATAATCAGTATATAATTTAAAAAACAATTCACATATATAGTCTGTAACCATTGCTTTATCTTCTAATTTCTTTTTAAGATAAACTTTACTAATATTTGCCAGAGTAGATGGTGTAATTTTATGATTAAATGAGTTAATATCAATTAATAGATATTTTTCTAAATGTATCTGTTTATTATATCTTAATATTTCTCCTAATACTGTTTTCAAATGAAATTCTAAACTATGAGAAACTAATATACTAACATTTTTAATATCTATTAAAAATTTTTCTAAAACTTCTTCTATTTCAGTACCTTTTTTAAGAGCTATTTCTTGTGAAATACCATGATATTGAATTGTATCTTCTGGGATGTGCATACATCTTGGTTTAATTATAAATTTTTCTTTTTTGAGAATTTCATATGATGAATTTTCTTTTCTGATAGCTATTATCCAAGTGAAGGATACCATTCTTGCAAATCCATATAAATTTTTTTTATAAATTTTTTCATTTTGATATTCATGTAATCCTGTGGTTTCTGTATGAATGAAACAAACTTTCTTTACCATTATTAATATTATATTATAATATTAATATGTAATTAAAACAATTTTTCTTAAAGAAAAGTTATCTTTTTAAGTAATGAGCATTTATTTAGATCCAGAAATAGAAGAAGGTAATGTTGAGTATAAAAGATGCTTATGTAATACTGAAATAATCAGAATTGAAGAATATACAAGTCAAATGATATGGCGTATAGGCGAAGGTAAAGGTGAAGCTATTTATTATTTAGGTGTTGAAGATAATGGTACATTTTATAATTGGAATGAAACACAAAAGAATAAAACTTTACAAACTTTTAAAAAAATAGTAACTAAAGCTAATTTAAAAATAGCTAAATTAGAAAAAATCAAATATAATATTGAATCTAAAACAAATTATTATTTTAAGATAGTCATTAGAGAAAAACAAATAAATTTAATTGAAAAAAGAATATTATTATTAGGTGAATCTGGAATAGGTAAATCAACATTTATAGCTAATATAATTTTATCTAAAGTAGATGAATATAATAAAGAAGCAAGAATGTATTTATTTAATCATAAACATGAAATAATACAAAAGAAGACATCTTCATTTAATTATATGTATATAATACATAATAATATAAAGTGGGTTTTCATTGAAATACCAGGTGAAGATAAATATAATAAAACTAGAAATAAAATAATTCTTTCTTTTGGTTCAACTATTAATTGTTGTCTTTTTATAGAAAATAAAAAAGAATGGTCTAAGAAAAAATATTATTCTAATTATTTTATAAAAATGAATATACCCTGTATTAATTTGAATTTATACTCAGATGAACATAAATTTCCAAATTACAATGGTAAATTATATATTGATAAAAATGAATTTTTTAAGAATATAGAATTACATTGTAAAGAAACAATATTTAATAAAAAAACAGAATTTATTATATTACAATCTTTTAAAAATCAAATTGATAATACAGTTATAGTAACAGGTATTTTAAAAGGAGGTAAACTTATTATCAATAAAGATTATTTATTAACTATTGATAATATTATTAATGAAATTAAAATTAATAGTATACATATAGATGGAATACCTACTAGTAAAGTAATTGCACCTTGTACAGTAAGTATTAGTATTACTTTTGAAAATTTAGATTTAAAAAAAAGTTTAATAGGTATTATATCTGATGAACCATTAAATAAAATTAATGATTATATTATTGATAGTGATACAACATTATTTTATAAAGATAATAAAATATTAAAATTAAAAGATTTTAAAAATTCTTATCAAACAATTGATAAAATTTTTTTAGTAGACAATGGATTAGGATTTGTATCTAATAACTGATGGTATAATTGGAGATGAAGGACTTACATCAGAAATTAATCCAGAACGACCAAATAAATTAACATTTGAGAATGCAGAACCCAAAGGATTTAATGGAACAATGCTTGGTATAAATATAGGGCTTTCAATAAAAGTACTTTTGGGATATTCTTTTGTGTCATAAGTAATTTGTGTATCATAAGGCCACATATTAGGTTTAATAAATAATGCATCAGTACTATTTAAAGGCCATACTGTTGGAAATAAAGAAATACCAACTTTATTTTTAGAACCTTCATTATAATATTTTAAATTTGCTTTCATATATCTTTGTTGATCTGTAATAATTAAATTTGCAATATTGATATCGTAATTTAATTTAACATATTGTTTTATTGCATCTTTAAATGAAAGAGCATTTAATGTCATTGCAACAGGATAAACTATTTGGAAACTCATATTAATATACCTTATATATTTTTATTTTAAAAAGTAAATTTAAAAAAATTGATAAAAATATACTAAAGGTTAAATTATTTATTATATAACCAATGGGTATAAAGTGCTTATTAAAATTTATAAATGAATTTCCAAATTTAATTAAAATTGTAGATAGAAATTCTTTAAAGAACCATAAAATAGCAATAGATATTAGTATTCTAATTTATAGAATAATTATATCTGTAAGAAGTTCTGGAGCTGATTTTACAAATCAAAAAGGAGAAGTAACTTCTCATATTTTAGGATTATTTAATAAAACAATAGAATTATTAAGTTTAGGAATTATTCCTGTTTATGTTTTTGATGGAAAACCACCTTCAATTAAATATAAAACTATTGAAGGTAGAAAACAAGAAAGAAAAAAAGCTTTAGAAAAAATGGAATTAGCCAGTACTGATGATGAAAAAATAAAATATTTTAAAAGAAGTTGTCAAATTACTAAAGAACAATGGGATCAATGTAGAGATTTATTAGATATGATGGGAGTACCTTATGTTAATGCTCCAGAAGAAGCAGATTCTCAATGTGCATATTTAGCTAAAAATGGTTTAGTGGATGCAGTATTAACAGAAGACATGGATATTTTAACTTTTGGTTCAACAAAAATTATAAGAAATATAACATCTCATAAAGTAGAAACATCTGAAATAAATTTATCAGATATATTAAAGACACTTGACTTAACACATGAGCAGTTTATAGAATTTTGTATATTATTAGGGACTGATTATTCTATTGGTATTATAGATACAAAACCTAAAATAATTTATGAAAATTATTTAAAACATAAAAATATTGAAGACACAATAGAATCATTTAATAAAATAAATATTAAAACACCAAGTGATTCAAATTATAAAGAAATTAAAGAATATTTTATGAAACCAAATGTCACCGAGATATTAAAAGATAGTTTAAAATTAAAAGAACCTAATAGTAATAAATTAGTAAAAAAATTAGTAGAAGAATATGGTTTAATAAAATATTTAATTAAATCAAAACTTGAAAAGTTAGTTGGATTTTATAATAATTTAAAAAGTGTTACTTAACATTATTTAAAAATTCTATTACATCATTATCAGTAAATGTTACTTTATTACTAAAATATAATACAAAATCAATAATAGGTTGTCTTTTTTTAGAACATTCAAAATCTAAAAATTTATTTCTTATGGGAAAAAGACTTAGTCGAATTAATTTATCAAAATAATGATCCATCATTGAATCACTTTTTCCAGTATATTTATTATATCTTTCTTCAGTTGCATAATTCCAAATATCAGAATTATTAAGTGGTTTAGGAGTTGTTGGTAAAAATAAATGATTATTTGTAGTTTTTCCATATTTATAACATCTTTCAATACCAACAATACCAATTGCTTCTAATCTATCAGCATATCTAGGAATTAACATCCATAATTTATTGTTAATAGATTCTGGTATTCTATCACCATTTTTTGAAGATGAAACTAAATCTACCATTGTTATAACCATATTAATTAAATCTTCTGGTTCTTCTTCTAAAATTAATCTAAGATTTTCATAGTTTTTATTATTAGGAAAAAATTTCTTATCATCAGCATCATGTAGTAATGCTGCTAATAATATAGCTTTCTTTTCATCATTATCTAAATCAAAAATTATATTATCAATGATAATTTTATTATTAATCATACAATTTTTTGCATTACTCATTACAGATATAGCATGTTGAATGCCGTGTGAAAGACAAACATTATTTTTTTTTAAAATGTCATCTAATTTATTAATATATTTTTCGTAATCTGACATATAATTATAGTTATATATTAATTATAAATATAGTCAACTTTTAAGTATTTATGTACACGCTTTTTAATTTTAAGTATTTATTTTTATATTTTAAATATTTTTTATAATATTTATCAACTAATTCATTAGTTAATGGTTTTATAATTGATATAAATGTTTTTTCTAATTTGTCTTTGTCTAAAGATGAAACAATAAAATCAGAGACTCTAGTTGCTATTCCAGATAAATAGTTTGTAGTACTATAATCTTTAGGAAATATTTTACTTCTCGCATGCCAATATTCTCCAATACAATATAATAATAAAAAAGGATGTATAGGTGGAATAAAAAATAATTTGCTTTCATCTGATTGGTCTTTATAAAAATGTTTCTTTATTAAATAAAAATGTTTGTAACATCCAGGTTTCATATACAAGTAAGTAGTTGCAGTAACATCATTAATCATTCCATTCAAAATAGAAGTATTAAAAGAATTTGAATGAGGTTCATCTTTTTTAAGTGTACTAAAAATGTTACCAGAAAACCCTCTATATAATACAACTATATCATTTCTAGTATTTAAATTATATTTATCAGTAGTTATATCATAAATAAATCCTAATTCTAATAATAAAGTCTGAAATAAAATAGTTTTAAATCTTTTATTAAATATATTATTAAAATTTTCTATATTTGTTAATGAATATAATGTTGGCGATCTTGGATTTGGATCCATTTCTTGTGGTTGAGGTTTTGAATTGAATACAATAATTTTATATAAATCATCAAATATTTTTAAATAAACATCAGTTGATATTATAGGTTTAAATAAATCATTGTATGATAATAATAAAGTAAAAAAAATTTTATTCATATCAATTATATTTTCTAATTGTTGGTCTGTATTTATTTTTATATTTGTTATAAATTCAATAAATTTAGTTGAATCTACATTACATTTAAATGATTGCATATTTTCATAATTATTTCTTCTGAAAATAATATTATATAAATCATATATAATTCGAGGTATTTGAATAACTGTATCAGTAAATTTTTCTATTTTATTTTTAATAAATATAAATTCATTATTTATAATTTCTTTTTTATCATCATCAGTTAATAAATCTTCAAACATTAAACAAGATGGATAAGAGTATTTTAAAATTATTTTAAGAATATTTTTATCTTCCTCACGAGACCTACTTTTCCAAACATAATGATAATTAATCATGAAAGATGGTTTACCATAAAAAAGAAAGAATGGTCTTTTACTTAAATCAGATGGTAGATTTCCATTAATACAGTTTATTTGAAATAATCCTTTCTTTTCTAATTCTTCAAATTCTTTATTAGTCAAGTCTAAATTATTTTTATATTTTTTAATATCATCTATTAATGTATATCCTTTTTTACTTGGAACAATTGTTTCTTCAATAGTTTGTATTTCTCTTCTAGTTATAGGTTTTTGATCTAAAGATACTATTTTAGTTTTCATACTTAGTAATCTCACTTCTTCTTTTAATAATTCTTCTATTTCTAATTCAATTTTTTTCATATTATCAACTACAAAATTTATAAAATTTAACTGATTTTCATTTTTATTTTCATACAATCTTATAGCATACCATTTATTTTCTTCTCTTTTTTTTTCAATTTCAGCACGAATATTAAATAATTCCGCCTCTAATTGTTCAAGTGTTAGTGGTTCTTGAACATATTCTTCATCATATAATACTTGTTTTATTTCATCATATAATACTTGTTTTCTATCTAATAACATAAATTCAATTTTACTTAATTTTTTTAGCTCTTTTTTAAATATTTTTATATTACGCTCTTTAATTTTTTTTAAATAATTTTCAGTAGATACATCTATTGTACGAAGTTCGTATTGATAATTTTTTTCTTTAGTGCTTTTTAATGACTGAATTTCAAATAATATATTATCTATTTCTTCAAAAGTATAATTTAAAATTACTCTATTTATTTCTTCTATATTACTATTTAATAAATATTTAAGGTAATATTCCATATATATATATATATATAATTTATATTATTTACATTCTTTTCTATAACCAATAACACCACATACTAATCTTTTACCAGCGTGACCAGTTGTTAATGAATCTTTTTCATTACCTAAACCTAAATCATCAGGATCTTCGTGAATTATTAAACTTCTACCTATAACACTATAATCTCCAGATAATTTAACTAAAAAATCATCAAATTTAAATTCACATTCACCTTTTTCATCGGCTTGTAAATTACCTAAATCACCTACATGTCTTTCACCAGATAATCTATCACCATGATTTTTATTATAAGGATTATAATGAGCACAAGCAGAAGTACATCCATCTGTTAAATCACCTGCTTCATGAATATGAAATGCGTGTTTTTGATTAGGATTTAATCCAGTAATCTTTCCAGCAAAAGTAGTTTTTCCATCGTATTCTTTTAAATATACAACTCCTTTAATTTTATCTGAAACGAGTACACATACAGCATTAATTTCGTAATTTACATAAATTTTTTGAACAAAGCATCCATTAGTATTATATTGCATTATTATTAATTAGAAAAAAATTATATCCTAAACTTATTAATTGGTTTGATATCATCTAATATAAAATAATGGCATTTTGAAATAAATGTAGCAGACGAACAGTTTAATAAATCTTTATTTAAATTACCTGTTAATAAAGAATAATATATTTCGTCTAAATTATAAAATAGATTTACATTACTTTCTACAAAATTAATAATTTTTCTTTTTTCTATATCAGTAGCATTTAATATATTTATAAATTCATTTATATTTGATAATCTAATTGGAGTTATATATAATAATTGTTCTAGTGGTTTAATATTTAATGGTACATCTTTGAATTGATAATTTAATAAATTGGGATTAAAATAGTTTACAAAATCATTCAGTAATGGTGATTCATGATAAGGATACACCCAAGTTTCATCTATACAAGTTCTTTTAAAATAATAGTTAACTAACCACTTGCAACCCATTAAATATTGATGAACAAGTTCTTTACCAGTATGAACTCTTTTAATTTTATTAGGATTAAATAAACTATAATACTTGTCTAATTTATTATTTATTAAATACATTTCTTTTTCTCGTGGTGACATATCTTTCATTGCTAATAAATGCTTTTTAATAGAAGCTTTATATTCAATTGGAATAAATTTTTGATATCTTAAATTAGAAGGTTTATCAATATATCCCTGATTAAAATTATTTTTATATTCATAATTAGTACTACTTATTGTAAATAATTTTTTTGCATCATAAAAATAATATTCTAACTTACCATATTTGGTATTTTTATCTAGATTAGCACCAAAATCAATATAGAAAATTGCAGCTGGATTATTTTTTTTATTTTTAATGTCTAAATATAAATTAATAGTTTGTGCATAATTAAAATTTTGATATTTATACATATTATCATTCCGCTTTAATAAAAATGTTTCATATTGATTTAAAAATGATAAATAATTAAATAATGTTTTAGGAACTATATCTAATTTATCATTTAATAGATAACCATTATCTATAAAATTAATAATATATGCATCTAAAACTAAATAAAAATCCATATTAATATTTATATCTTCAATTCTAGGTAAAAAATCATTACCAAAAACAGTAAAAATGAAACATAAATCACAAATATATTTTTTAATATTAATTGTGTTTTTTACTTTATCTTCAAAATATGAAAATAAATAATCAATTAAATAATTTATATAAATAATATTTAATATTTCTGTATTTTGGTCATATCTTAGAATTTGTATTTTAAAGTTTTTTTTTTTAGAACCTAAATTTGCCCAGATTATCATTGAAAGTATAATTAAATCAGCATCAGGGCTATATATAATTACGTCATCTAAATTATTATTTAAAATATAATCCAATATTTTAAATTCTCCTTCTCCTTTTTCATTTGTATCTGATATTACAATTTCACGCATAAATGATTTATCATTTAGTAAAGTTATAACTTTATCCACAAACTTTGTTCCTGGACTGATTAAACTTTTGTTAAATGAGAATGGTAATGAAAATTTACTTAATAATTGTTCTATTAAATCACCAATAAAACGACGTTTTTTTTGTTCTATAATTTTAGAAAATGTAGGAACACCATCTAAAGCAATATAAATTAAATTTGATGTTTCAACAGTATTAAATAATTCAATTAAATATAATTTAACTTCTGAAAGAATAAGTTCTTCAATATCTCCAACCTTAAATTCAGCATATTTAGTAGAACCTTTTTGATTTAATTCTTTAATTAGTTTTGAAGAAACAGTATGTATAATTGAATTAAAATCAATTAATAATGTTTTGCATTTTATTTTTTGAAGTTTATTTACTTCATCAACTACATTAAAATTTTTATTTATTGATGAGAAAAATCTTTCAATACCCATTAAATATAATTAGATTAAAGTTAATTATTTTGTTGATTTAATAACTTTTAATGTTTCTAAATTTTTTAATAATTTCATTTGTTTCTTATTTAATTTCTTTTTCTTAGGTTTTATAATAACAGGTCTAACAGTGGTTTTAGGTTTAATTGTTGGTTCAAATATATTTTTTGCATTTATTATATTTTTAACTTTTTCAGAAGTATAGTAATTTTTTAAATTTGATTTTTTATTAACTAATTGTTTTATAATATTTACACTTTTTTTCTTTTTATTTTTAGAAAGATTATTTGGTGTTAATTGTGCTGTAAAATCTACAAGTAAATCTATATCATTAAATAAATTAAATTTAGATGTACTACATACTGGTATTTGTTCTGAATTGTTTATTAAACCTAGTAAACAAGTATATGCTTTTTTAAGAGTAAAAGTATTGAAAGGAGAACTAGAAGTATTTAATTCATCAATATTCCATAATTTATTAAAATTCCATGTGAAAGCACCAGCATCAACCTTATTTCCACTAGAATCAGTAATTTGAGATTCAAAACTAAATTTATTATCTCTTGTTCCTGAAAAATGAATAATATTACCTTGCATGTTTGTTAAACTAGGAAATTTTGCAGATAGAAAATTTATTTTAGTATTTGTTTTTTCAGTACTAGTTGTCTTATCAAAATAAGAAACTTCTGTATTAGCATCAGTCATTAAATCGGTAATATCAGTATTAGTTAAAGGGTTATTAAAAATATTATTACTAATATCATTTAATGTTCTGTATAATTTCTTTTGAGTCATAATTGAATTTCCAGCAATATCTAATACTGTATTTCCAAAATCATCTGTTTCTTCAATAGTTTCTGTAATGATATTACCACTACTATCATATTGATACATAAAATTACCTAAATGCACATATGGTAAATTTAATATTGTACCTGAGTGACAACAATCTGTAAATATATACATATTTTGAGAACTAGTTACATATTGTAATGCTTTATACATTTCATGATCATATAAAGGACTTTTGTTACTCATTTCGCCATAATCATTGCAGAAATAATAAGTAGATTTGTGTTTGGGATTTTCTAAATCTAGTACTGTAAATGAATTTTTAACAACACCATTTGCATCTGTATCTACAAGAGTGGCTTCAATTGGAGCAGGAATATCATCAGCAGTACCTCCATGTCCAGCTAAAAATAAAAATAATAATTTATTAGGTGATTTACATAACTCGGTTAAATATTTTAATATAATATCATGTGTAGGAAATGTTTTATCATTATAAGAAGGCCATCTTCTAGGATTATTCACATCTGAAATATTAGGATTATAATTATGTTTTGATGGATCATCTGTTAAATATGTTATTTCTGCATTAGGGTAAATTCTTAATATATAAGCTTTAAATCTATTTGCATCATTATAACAACCATTTAATGAAAAATCAGTACCTTGATATTCATTTGCTATTATTAAAACTTTGGGATTTAATACTTGACTATCTGTTGGAATTTTAGATAATTTTTGTTGACGAATATATGCTTCGCCTCGTTCTTGAGACAATTTTATTAAATCAACCCATTCTTTATTGAACATAAAAGGAGGAGAATCTGATTCATTATAATACATATTTATATCAAATGAATCACTTGATACGTTTGGTTTTAAAGATTTTTTTAAATTTTTTTTTGCTTTATTATATTTAGCTCTGTGCATAGGTTGTATAAATGGTTTATTAATTGATATTTCAGTAGTATTCTTAGATTTAATATTTTTAGATTTAGAATCAACATTAAAATCAACATTAGAATCAACATTAGAAACTACATTAGAAACAACATTAGAAACTACATTAGAAACAACATTAGAATCAACATTAGAATCAACATTAGAAACAACATTAGAAACTACATTAGAATCAACATTAGAAACAACATTTTCTAAATTTGCATTAACATTGTCTAAATTTAAAATTACTATTGGTTTAGCTTTTTTTTTCTTTTTTTTAATTGAGAATAATATTTTATTATAATTAGACATTAAAATAAGTTAGATATTTTTTTAAACTACGGTATTAAAACATCTATCTAGATTTATTATATATATTTCTAAATCTATAAAATCTGTAATTTTAATTTCAAACTTACTTAAATATATAATTAATTCATCATTTTTAGTAAAAATATCTTTTTTTAAATAATAAAATAATAAATCTTTATTATCAAAACATTCTTTCACTTGTTCAATACTTAAATTAATTTTATTTTTTTTAATTTCAATATAAATTTGAATTATTATATTTGGCCAATTTTCAGTAATAATTAATAGATGAAATAATTTTTCTTTCTTATATTTTAAATAATTTGGAAGTAAAAATCTAGCTATCGAATACATATTTATAATTTTTATAATTTGTGTATTATTTAAACATTTTCCAGAATACTTAGTTTCTTCTAAAATATTTTGAAACATATTAGTTTCATTAGAATCTAATCCAATGTAATAGTTATTAGTAAAATCTTTTTTTAATTTTATGAATTCTTTATAAACTAACTTTTTTATATCCTTTATTTTTTGTTCATATGGAAATTCATTTTCTATTTTAATTAAATATTTATAATAATTTTCTAATTGAACAAATGTTAAAGTATGGTTAGTTATATTTCTTTCAATTTGATTTATTTTAGTAAGATTTAAATTAGAAGTATTTATTGGTGGTCCTTTTTCATTTAAATAAATAATAAATGATTCATCCATATCTTGATTCTTTAATGAAAATTTAAAAGATTTATTAACTGGTGAATTTTGTAAATTTGTTGAACTTGCTTTAATATATTTATCTAATAAAGTTATATTTTCAACAATATTTTTTTCAGGTAAACAAAATGGAATAGTAATTAATTTATCTAGTAAATGTTTTCCTTCATATGCATTTGTTAAATGTTTAATTTTATAATAAGATTTTATTGCATCATTAATTTTAACAGAATCATATGATAGAAAAATATAAAGTGGACAATCTGAATATTTTAATAAGGATAATGCTTTAATTACTAAATATACTTTTTCAATTGAACATTTATCTAAATCATCTATTAATAAAATCAATCTACAATTATATTTTTTAATTGCTGGATTTATAAAATTAAAAAATTCTTGTTTAATTTCATTCATAAATCCTAATTTATGTTGCCAATTAGGTTTACTAATTTTACTATAAATAACATCTGATGCAGAGAAAAAAAAATTTTTAATTAAAATAATTATATCTTTCAAGAAAAATAAGGATGAAATACCTAAACCGATACTTAAAATTATACTAGTAAATTTATAATTATAATTATAATCATAAATAAATAATATTATTAATAATATTATTGGTATAAATATTTTTAAAAGAAATAATATAAAAGTGTTAGTTGTCGGAAATAATATTTTTTTAATTCTTAATAATTTCAAATTAAATTTACCAAATTTATTTTCTAATGCATCGTGAATACTCATTAATATACTTGCCCATATTGTATCATCAGATTCAAAGTTCCATGGATTAAAATCAATTGCAACAAATGATTTATGATTTGGTAAACTATTTATTTTATTTTTTAAAGTTTGTAATAATCTAGATTTTCCATAATTATCAGGTGCTATAATACCAAAACATAAAGGTGGTTTATTATAGTCATTATTTATTATACGAATAAATGCTTCACTATAAATATCATATTGTGATTCTTCAACATAATTATTTTCTATAATTCTAATATTTTGAAAAATTTCATTTCTATTTTTAAAAGGAAATACATTTAATTTTGGATAATTGTCTGGAAAATCCCATCCAATACCACATTTAAATAACAAACTATCTTCTTTGGATATTATATATTGTTCTATTTCGATTTCAGCAATACTAACATTATTTTTTTCAATAGTAACTATATTGATTAATGGTTCTGGAAATATTAAACTAGTAGTTTTATTTATTTTAGTGATTATGTTTTTATGAAATCCATGGCCTATAATATTGTTTTCTTCAAAAATATCATTTTCTAACAAAATAAAATCAATAGCAATATTTAGATCATAATCTATAATAAATTTCCAATTAATAATTTCTTTATTTTCATAATCCCATATAATAGAACTAACTTGTGTAATTTTATTATGATATAATTTAATTTTAATATCATGTGTTAATTGTTCAAAAAAATTAATTTTTTTTATTATAATTCTATTTTCCATAATTAATAGTATTATTATCTTATTTTTAATTAAAATTTTCATTTTATAGCTCTTTAAATATGTATTTTTATATTTAAAAAAATTGTTATTTATAGAGTTAATTATATAAATAGATATATAATGAATCCTAATAACCCTGATATTGATGATTTGCTTAAAAGCTTTAAAAATGGTAAAAGAAAAAGAAGTAATACTATTGATATTGATGAATTAAATGAATTAAAAATAATTTGTATTGACAGATTGAAAGCAGAGTTATTAAAAAAGAAATTAAACAATAAAGAATTGTTTAGATATTTTAATGAAATAGAATTTACATTAGCTGCAGTTAAAATAACACTAGAAAATGATACATCATTAAATATTGGTAATCAATCATTTATATCAATGATACGAGTTCATTTACAATTAATTATTGATTTGAAAGAACAAATGAACAAAAATATTAAAAAATTTAATGTAATTGAATATTTAAATTCTGAAAAGAAAAAATTAGTTAATATAAAAGTTATTTTGTCAAAGAACAAGAAGAAAAAACCAACTATTGATTATGAATCTGATTCAGAAGATGAAACTACAGATGAAGAATCTGAAAATAATAAAAAGATCGTTAAAAAGAAAAATGATAAGAAATTAAAAAAGAAAAATGAGGATGAGGATGAGGATGATAATAAGAAATTAAAAAATAAAAATAAAAAAAAGGATGAGGATAATGAAGAGGATGATGAAGAGGATGATGAAGAGGATGATGAAGAGGAGGAAGAGGAGGAAGAGGAGGAAGAGGAGGAAGAGGAG
>Ga0214919_10006295_pt1 | contig 16364 bp, 16 predicted proteins | sample LL1503_MetaG_FD_177994 | JGI IMG/M metagenome (GOLD analysis project Ga0214919, IMG submission 177994) | Freshwater microbial communities from Lake Lanier, Atlanta, Georgia, United States - LL-1503 | ecosystem: Environmental > Aquatic > Freshwater > Lake | place: USA: Georgia | collected... | reverse complement strand
TGGTTTCCGCGGCGGTCGTGGCGGCGGTGGTGGCGGTGGCGGCGGCTATGGCCGTGGCTCACGCGACTAAATCACGCTGATTGATTTTGATTTAAGACGTCCGTCCCATTGCGGGGCGGACGTTTTTATTTTTACAACGGTATCTCATTGCCCAGCACCTTGGCTGTTGTACATATAAGTTGGCAGTATTTGACTATTATTGCAATGTGCCATTTCTAGAGGTTAAAGGAGGTCCCAAGCCCCATCGAATCGAACTTGATGGTTCGGTTGTTTCATTTGGTCGACTCCCTGGAAATGTTGTGACCGTGGATGATTCGTCTTTATCTCGAAAACATTGTGTTATAGAGTTTGTGGATAATGCGTGGCAAGTTCGAGATTTGGAAAGCCGCAATGGAACGCGTGTGAATGGTGGCAAGATTTCGGTGCGGCGGTTGCGCAATCTGGATGTCATAAAGATTGGAAAATTGGAAATATGTTTTATTTCGCCAGAGGACGCTGTTCTGAAGGCCGGTCCCAAAGAGATTGCACCAGATCCGAACACGCCAATTCAAACAAGTCAATTGCCTGATCACATTGCGAAAGCTGCAGCGGACCTTTCCTTCAATGAAAATTTGCCATCAATTCCGCTTGCCCGGGTTGAAAATGTTTCAAGAGATCGACCGAAGCAAAAAGTGGCTTTGCCTGGAATGGATATTTCTGCAAAGGATCCACTTTCACGCAAGGCTGCTCCGGTGGCAAACACAATTGATATTGATTTAAATTCCGTGGTCGGCGCGGGTTCGCTTGGCAATGATCCTGAATCGCGCTTGCGCAAGATCTGCAATGAATCTATCGAGAAGCCATTCGAAGCGTCGGATATTTCTTTAGTTGATATGCGCGGACAGATCGTGCATCAGGCTGCCGCCATGGGTGGCGATGGCGATGATGACGCCAGCGAAAGCATCCGCGTGTTTCGTTTGGTGTTGCTCACTGCGCTTCGTAGCCGTGCAAGTGATGTTCATGTGGAGCCTCGCATGGACCGCGCAACCATACGGTTGCGTGTTGATGGAATGATGGTTTTAGCGGCGGAAATACCGCTTGATTTGCTGCGGAGACTTCTGGGAATGGTGAAAATTTTGTGCCAGATTGATACAAGCCAAAAGTCACAGGTGCAGGATGGACATTTCAGCACAATGACCAAGGGGCGGCGCGTTGATTTCCGAGTGAGTTTGACTCCCGCAGTCCATGGACAGAAATTGGTGCTGCGCGTGTTGGATACTTCCAATAGCCCAACGCGCCTGCATGAGCTTGGCGTGTTGCCATGGATGTATGAAAAATTGCGCACCATGGCCAACCGCGATTCGGGCATGGTGTTGGCTTGCGGTCCAACTGGAAGTGGCAAAACCACAACGTTGTATTCATGCTTGCGTGAGATCGATGTGGAAACTCGAAACGCAATCACCATTGAGGACCCCGTTGAGTATTACTTGGAGGGTTGCACGCAAATACCAATTGATCACAAACAGGGGAACACCTTCGCCAATATTTTAAGAAGTGTGCTGCGGCAAGATCCCGACGTTATTTTTGTGGGTGAAATCCGAGACATTGAAACCGCGCAAGTGGCCATGCAGGCGGCCATGACGGGACACTTGGTGTATTCAACGGTGCATTCGCGTGATTCCATGGGAGCCATCTTTCGCCTGCTTGATTTGGGCGTGGAATCATATTTGGTTGCGAACGCGATCAATTTAATCGTGGCTCAGCGATTATGCAGGTCGTTGTGCTTGAATTGTCGCAAGGCGGTTAGGCTGACTTCTCAACAATTATTAAAGATGGGGCGCGCCGCTGACGGCATGCCCAGTATTTATGCTCCTTTGGGTTGTGGCGCATGTTTGGGTACGGGCTACCGTGGTCGCAGGGCGTTGTTGGAGTTGTTGGAATTTTCAGATGGCGTTCGCGATGTTGTGTTGAAGCGACCAACTATCTCGGATCTGCGAAATGTTTTAGAGCAAGGTCATTACATCACGCTGCAAAAGTTTGGGTTCCAATTGGTGGCTCAAGGTGTGACAAGTTTTGAAGAGGTTGAACGAGTGGCTGGGGGAGACTAAGTGGCCGATCCATTCCAGCTTCTTGGCTTGACATGTTCATGGCGTTTAACAGCCGATGAAATCCGCGCCGCGCAAAGAAAATGTTCGATCATGTCGCATCCTGATCGGCAAACGGAGGCGGTTGGTCGCGCCAACGCGCTTCACAAATCTTCAATGATTAATGCGGCGGCAAGTGAACTTTTAGATTCGCTTTCACGGGGCAACGCTATTTTGCATGCGCTTGCGCCTGCCCCAAGGCCTTTGGAGCCAAAGCAAAATCCATCTTTTTTAATGCGCATGATGGAATTGCGTGAAGCCGTTGATAGCGCAGGCGACGACGCGCAAGCCCGCACCGCGATTGCTCAGGAAGTTGCCTTGGAGTTGAGCGCAATTGAATTGGAAACAGATGCCGCCATGCGCGCGTTGATCACACGCCCGGAAGTTGAAACATGGAGTGCCGCCTTTGACGCGCTGAACAGGCTTCGAGCCATGCGCCGTGCGCATGAAGAGTGCGCGCGATGACTATTGGACCGATTGAAATCATTTTATTTTTGGCGCTGCTTCCAATGGTGGCCACAAGCGCTTTCGCATCATGTTCAGAGACAGTTCTATTTGGATTGCGCCAAGCGGACAGGGAAAAGTTGCGACGTGAACGGCCAGCGACTGCGCGTCGAGTGGATGAATTATTGCGGGAGCCGCGCGGATTATTGGTGACGGTGTTGTTCATCAATATGACCTCAAACACCTTGTTTTTTGTCATTTCCAGCGGCATTATTTTAATGTCCAATTCATCTCCGCTGGTTGAATTCGCCTTCGCGCTTTTTTCCTTGGTGGTGCTGGTGATCGCAGGTGAAACATTGCCAAAATTGGTTGGCAATGTTGCGCGGGTTCAACTCGCCGGTGTTTTGTCGGCACCCTTGCTTTTCGTCCATCGCGTTGTGGGTCCTATTCGAAGTTTGTTGGATATTGGAATTGTGTCGCCACTGTCGCGCTTGGTTGGTGTCGCTCAAAGTAGCGGTGTTTCAATGACCGATGTGCAAGAGTTGGTCGGACAGAATTCCAAGTCGGGGGTATTGCGAAGCGAGGAAGCCGGTGCGTTGAAGCGCGTCATTCGATTGCAAGAGAGACAGGTTCGCGATCTCATGACGGCGCGTGTTTTTGTGGCTTCAATCCGCAGCGACGCAACATATGAACAAGTCTTCGCCATGGTGAAATCATCGCGGCGCACGCGCTTGATTGTTGTTGATCCAGATCTGGATCACATTGGCGGCTACTTGGACGTTCGGAATTTTTTATTGGATGCACGTGGAGCCAATACGCCCGTGCATTCGCACATTCGAAAAATTGGATTTATTCCCGAGTTGGCAACGGTTGGACAACTGCTTGAGTGGTTTGAGCGCGAGGGAGAAAGAAGCGCGGTTGTTGTGGATGAATTTGGCGGCACCGCTGGCGTGGTGAGTTTGCGTGACGCGGTTGGTGAAATTTCCGGAGAAGTTTCCAGCGAATGGACAAATGAACCGGGCATCACGCATGACGCGACTGGTTGGTGGCGAATGCCAGGCGATACGGATCTAGCCTTGGCGGCCGAACGTTTGCAAGTGGCGTTGCCCGAATCCGAATCCGCCACGCTTGGTGGATTTTTCATGGAGCATTTGAATCGCGTGCCGCAAGCCAATGACTCACTTGAAATCCACGGGTTGGAAATGATTGTTGAAAGCATGGAGCGCAATCGAGTGCTTTGGATAAAGGCGCGTCGCCAAGATGAACGTTCACGGGACTTGAAACAATGAGTGGCTTGCAATTCATGTTCTACGCAGGGCTGTTGTTGGCGGCATTGATGCTGTCGGCTATGTTCGCTGGAATTGAAACCGGCATCTACTCGCTGAATCGCATTCGCTTGGCGATCGAGGTGGGTCGTGCGCGCAAAGCGGCCATGCGGTTGTTGGAGGAAATCCGCTTTCCAAATCGAATTCTCGCCACGCTTTTAATCGGCAACGCGTGCGCGCATGACCTTGGTTCAATCGCAATCGCGCACATTTTTGAAGGCGTGGGTTTCTCGCCTTTGGTGGGCATTGCCTTGAATGCATGCCTTCTTTTGCCTTTGATTTTTATATTTGGCGAGACGTTGCCAAAAGAATTGTTCCGCGTGCACACCGATCAATGGAGTTATCGCTGCGTTGGATTTCTTACGCTATTTCGAATTCTATTTACGGCGATTGGATTGGTGCCGTTGATCACATGGCTGGGCTCGTTGATTGTGCGGCGCGCGGGTCTTGGCGGCAGCGTGACGCTTGACGCGCGCCAGCGCTTTCAGGAATTGTTCCGTGAAAGTTCGACCACCATTGGTGAGCGTCAAGTTGCTATGGCGGACCGCGTCATGCAACTGAGCGAGTTGACTTTGAAGGACGTGATGACGCCATGGAAGGAAGCAGATATTTTGCGCGAGCAATTTTTGCCGCAAGAACTAAAGGCGTTTTTAAGAAATTCAAATCATTCGACCTATCCGCTTGTCGATCAGAGCAATCGTTGTATCGGGGTCGTGTCGGCCATGGATATTCTGGTCACGCCAGAGAAGGCGCCGCATGAGTTGGTTCGCAAGGCGATTGAATTGGATAAAGCAACCACAGTGGCTGAAGCATTGCGGGTATTGCGTGAACGCGGAGGAACATTGGTCGTTGTGCGTGATGGTGATATGGAGGTTGGGGTATCAAGTTTGCGGGACATGTTGGAGTCGGTTGTCGGGTCGTTTCAGGCTTGGTAGCAAGTGAATTTCTTAAAAAATGCAATGATTTTGCTTGATTTTGCATATTTGCGTTCTATAAATTGAATACATATTGCGTAGTCGGATGCGTAGAGTGATTTGTCCAAAGAAAGGCGATCAATGCGAAACATTCAAGCGACAATTCTTCGATCCAATTCATTGCTTGCCTGTCTATTCGCCGCAATGACTTTGCCGTTGCCCGCTTTGGCCGCCGAGGCAACCACTCAAACAGAAGTCCTGGCGCAGTCAACAGCAACGCTTGAACAACTTGTTCAGAAAGCGCATGACGGCACAATCACTCCCGAGCAGTTGCGAAAGCAACGCGTGCATGAGGAACGCAAGTTGGATGAGAAATTGAACAACGCGCCCTTGGCGGCTCGCGCAAAGGAGCAGGCCGCGGTGAATCAAGCGCGAACAGATTTGAATCAACAAATCATGTGCAGCCAAGAGTTTGAATTTTTTGGCGCGCAAGATCGACCTGAGTGGGGTTGGTATCCAAGTCGTCAAATCAAAAGCACCGGCAGCGTGTTGAAGGTTGACAACGCAGGCAAGGCCACCTTGACGCCCGCGAAACATTGACGTGGATTGTCGGTTCTTCATACGGCGCGCAAGGTTGAACACATTTCAGGCGAACTAAAAATTTGCCGCCGAAATTGGTCAACCGTGTTCTTCGCGCATCAATCACATGACAGTGCGCAATACCAATTGTTCAATCCAAGTAAAGCAGAAACAGCCAGTTTGGTTATACTTCTCCGCCTTGCGCCAGTAGCTCAGCTGGCTAGAGCACGCCCCTGATAAGGGCGAGGTCGAAGGTTCGAGTCCTTTCTGGCGCATTGATCGCGGCCGTCCCAATCGGGGCGGCCGTTGTCATTTTAAGGCGCAGGAAGTTTGTATGATTTGCAACCCGCAATCGCGGCAACAAAAGGAATCATCACATGCGAAGAGCAAAAATATCAATCATCGGTGCTGGAAATGTTGGAGCCACTTGCGCGCATTGGGCCGCCGCCAAGGAGTTGGGTGACATTGTGTTGCTTGATATTCCAGAGCGCGAAGGCGTGGCCAAGGGCAAGGCGCTTGACTTGATGCAGTGCGCGCCTATTGAAAGATTTGACAGCGCCGTGATTGGCACAAGCGATTACAAAGATATTGCCAACAGCGATGTGGTGGTGATCACCGCGGGTTTGCCGCGCAAGCCTGGTATGAGCCGCGACGACTTGATCACGACCAATGTGAAGATTGTGCGCAGCGTTTCGGAGCAAGTTGCAAAGTTCGCGCCAGCCTCGGTGGTGATCGTGGTCAGCAATCCGCTGGACGCCATGGTGTACACCGCTTGGAAGACCACGGGCTTTCCAACGCATCGCATTCTTGGTCAAGCAGGCTGCTTGGATGTTGCGCGATTCCGCTGCTTTTTAGCCATGGAATTGGGTTGCAGCGTGGAAGATATTCAGGCGTTGTTGCTTGGTGGTCACGGCGACGACATGGTTCCGCTACCTCGCTTCACCAGCGTGCACGGTATTCCAATTTCCATGTTGCTGTCCGACGAGGTTGTGAACAAGTGCATGCAGCGCGCGAAAGTTGGCGGTGGTGAAATTGTTCAGCTCATGGGAACCAGCGCCTATTACGCGCCAGCCAGCGGCACCATTCAAATGGTGGAGGCCATCATTAAGGACAAGAAAAGAATTCTGCCGTGCGCCGCGTATTGCGAAGATGCATATGGCGTGGCCAAGGGGCAGAAGGGTGCGGGCTATTTTGTGGGCGTACCTTGCGTGATTGGAAGCAACGGCATGGAGAAAATTATCGAAGTTGACTTGGTGGGCGATGAGCGCAAGTTGATGGATGAGAGCATTTCCCATGTGAAGGATTTGGTTGGCGCCGTGCGCAAGATTTTTCCAGATTTGGCTTGATAACGCTGAATTTTCATAGGCAATGGATTGTCTTGGGCGCAAGTCTGAGGGCAAATCTGTTCTGTTGCAGGCAAATTTCCGCGTATTGAACTGGGCTTTCACCATTGCCGAGCCATTGGAAAGAGGTGATTTGCCAATCGCATTTTGATATGGCAACAGTCGCCGGAAGTGGAATTCTTGCCGTAATTTACAGTGGAAAATCTGCCCGGAATGCCGATAGTTTAAGTGATGTCTTCCTTACGACCGCTCTTTCGATTTGATCCAGGCTGGCTCTTCACGTTCGCCGGACTCACCGTCATGGTGGTGAGCGCGTTGCTGCCGGCGCAACATGATCTTGCGATCTTGAATGAGCAGTTGGCGAAATTGGAGCATCAGGAAAAAGTCAATCAAAAAAGAATTGGTGCATACGCGCAATTTTTAGTTGAGTTGAAATCGAATGACCCGTCGTTGCTGACAAGACTTGCCGCGAGCCAGTTGAATTTAATGCCCAAGGGCGAAGAGCCGGTTTTAATGGCGACCAGCATGGAGCACACGGTGAGTGATTGGATTGAGGCCACGGTTCCTCCCCAGGCGTTCGAGCCAAGTTTGGTTCCTGACACGTTGCTCACTCGCTTGGCTTCTGGCCAACGAAGATTGTGGTTGATGGGCGGCGGCGCGTTGATTGTGTTTATTGGTTTGACAACTGGAATTCCACTGACGCCTTCGACACGATTTGTTGCCACATCGCTTGAGAAGAAATGGCTTGAAGAAGCGAGGATCAAGACGGACTTTGCAAGTGAGGCGCAAGAAGACGCAGTCTTGGAAGTGGATGATGTACCGCAACGCTATGACCATGACATTGATTTACCTGTTGAAACGTCATTTGAAATTGCCTCCGCGACGCAACATGTTGATACAAATTCGGGCGAAATTGCCGTCGAAATTGCCGAAAAGCAGACGAGCGATCAAATGGAAGAAATGGTCGATGGCAAATGGACCTGGAGTGAAGAGGCGAATGTTGAGCCATATATATTGATCTCGCATGCTGAAAGTGGAAATTCTGTCGCGGGCGATTCAGGATTGACAGCGGGTGGCGCAAGCGAAGAATTTTGGCCGCACGCCGCTGATTAAAAATTCATTTTGAGGAAATTTGGCGGTGATTTCTGAAACGCGACAAATCTGTCGTAGCGTGGCGACATGCCGCGTACCCCACAAAATATTCCGCATGATCATTGGAAATTGGCCATGACCCGTGGGATTGGTCCCATTGAAGGTCGCAATTTGCTTGAGGCCTTTGGCAGCGCCACCAATGCGTTGGCGGCTTCGGTAACCGAACTGGCGGAAGTTCTGCGCCGAGGCGCGGATGAAGTGCGCCGCAACATGGACGCCGTGAATGTGCAGCGCGAATTTGAGGAAATGGACCGCGAATCTGTGTGCGGCATTTTGCCCGGCGACCCCGATTGGCCGGAACTTTTAAAGACCGCCACGCCCGAACCACTGGCATTGTGGGTGCGTGGCGCGTTCCAAGAAGCGGACCGTTTTTCCGTGGCGGTTGTCGGCAGCCGCATTTGCACCGCCTACGGAATGGAGCAGGCTGATCGATTCGCGGGCTGGCTTGCGGAGCAGGGATTTACCATTGTTTCTGGCGGTGCCCGCGGAATTGACGCGGCGGCGCATCGATCGGCGTTGCGTCATCATGGTCGAACGGTGGTGGTGCTTGCGGGCGGCGTTGGCAGGGCGTATCCGCCAGAACACGCGCCGTTGTTTGATTCGGTTGTGGCGGCTGGCGGCGTGCTGTGCAGCGAGTTTCCAACCTATCACCCAAGCGAGGGCGGGCTTTTTCCAAGGCGCAATCGCATCATCAGCGCGCTGAGTTTGGGAACTCTTCTGATTGAGGCGCGCTTGAATTCAGGCGCGCTTATTACCGGGCGGCTGGCCGCTGAAAGTCATGGACGTGAAGTCATGGCGGTGCCTGGGCGCGTTGATTCGCCGTCAAGCGAGGGTTGTCACCGCGCAATTCGCGAAGGGTGGGCGGCGCTTGTCACCAATGTCGCTGATGTGTCGCAGCAGTTGAGATCAAGTTCCATGTTGGTGGCTGGCGCAATTGCGGCGCGCAAAAGTGCAGGCGCGGATGTGTTGCATGAAGTGAAGCCAGCGGCTGGCGTGTTGAAACTCACGCCAGCTATGGAGCAAGTTCTGGCGGCCGCTCGAAGCATGAGATCAATTGACTACGATGAATTGTCTCAAAAAACAAATTTAGGAATTGCAGAAGTGATGGCCGCGGTGACTCGGTTGGAACTCAGCGGAATTCGGCTGCGAAATTGAATTTGAACGTTCATAAGCATTCATGTGCGGACTGAGTTGATGCATGGCGTAGTGAGAGCGCAAGGGATAATGCGCAGCGCGGTAGGTGTTGTGGCGCGCAACATTTTCGCGCGGACTCAGTTGATGCGCGGCATAGAAGTAGCACAAGGGATAATTCGCAGGGCGGTCGATGTTGTGACGAGCAACATTTTCGCGCGGAAGCGTTGTGGTTAGTTCCAACCAAGCGCGTAGAAAATGGCGGTGAACAAAAGATCGGCTAGTACCACGGAGACCACTGTTTGGACAACGGTCGCAGTGGTCGCTTTGCCCACGCCCGCGGCACCACCCGTGACGCGCATTCCATTTTGGCACGCGATCAAACCCAGAATAAGTCCGAAGACCGACGCCTTGAGAAGACCCGTGGTGAAGTCGGAAAGTTTCAATTGATCGATTGTGTTTTGCTTGTACAGCTCATACGGAATGTCCAAGAAGAACACGCCCGCGACGCATCCCATGATCACGCTCATGAGGTCTGACAAAACAGAAAGCAGAATAAGGCTGAGTGTTGTGGCGACCACTCGCGGCACAACCAGAAATCGAATTGGGTTGAGCGCCATGGCTTCAAGCGCCTCAATTTCCTCGCCCACAACCATGGTTCCAATTTCAGCCGCAATGCTGGCGCCGGCGAAACCCGTCAACACAATGGCGGCGATCAGCGGACCAAGTTCACGAAAGACCGCGACCGCGATGAGATTGGCGACTTTGTCAATCTGGCCAAATGTGGCAAGGCTTGGCGAAGTTTGCAGCGCAAGAATAATTCCAATGCTGCCGGAAACTAATGAAACAATTCCAATGCTGCGCACGCCCACGCGATTCATTTGGGCGACCGCCGCGGGAAAACCAAATCGAATTTGTCGCAGAAGCAATGAGCGTTGCAACCAACGAAGAACATTCGCGGCCAGAAGCGTGAGTCCACCTACGGCTTCAAAGACACCCAGTAGCGTGGTGATCCATCGATCAAGAAGTTCCAATGAGGCGGTCTGAAATCGCGCCACGGATTACGCCTTCAGAGCTTGTTCACGGTTGTCCACCACGGTGAAGACCGTTGTGAGACGTGCGATTTCCAAAATGCTGCGCACTCGTGGCGAGAGATTGCACACGATGAACTTGATTTTATTTTTGCGCGTGGTTTGCAAGGCTTCAATCAGCGTGGCCAATCCGCTTGAATCCATATATGGAACATCTGAAAGATCCACAACAAGACGGGCGGGCTTGCTTTTCAGTGCCTCGGTTAATTTTATTCGCAATGCTGGAGAGCGAGCCATGTCGACATCTCCCTTGGGACGAAGGAGAGATCCATCGGGAAGTGTTTCAACATCCACTACGAGTTCGTTTGCGCCTGACATGTTTATGATCGTAGTCGAACTTTTAAAAACTTGCACGGCGCGCGGGCGCAAAAGCGTTCGCATGTGTTTGCGCCACAGCATGAAATTGGAGATGGATACAAATGGAATATTCGTGGGTCATGGGTAAGAAACACGAATGGTTGCCCTGCATAGTGGGCATGTAGAAATTTACGAATTGTTGTTGACTTTTACATCCGCATTCGCGGAGGCAACAGCGTGAAATTTTTCAACAACAAGGCGCATGCCGCCCTCGGGACGCTTGGAAAAATGCACGGTATCCATAAGGGAATGAATCAAATGAACGCCTAAGCCGCCAGGACGAATGTCGTCAAGATCGCGGCTTTTAAGTTGTTCCAACTCAACATGCGGCGCGAGATCATCCATCTGAATTCGCAAACCTTTTGGGTTTTCAAGTTCCCACGCCGAAATCCAAATGTGGCTGTCGGGATCGTTTTTATAACCGTGGCGAATGATGTTTGTCAGCGCCTCATCAATGGAAAGCGCGATGTGTCCGCACTCTGTTTCATCCAAGCCAGCGCGTGAGGCCAACTCGCACAACATGGCTCGAATAGGGGCCATGAGTTCTGGACGACTTAAAATGCGGGCGTGAAGATGGGGTTCATTCATGTGATTTGTTGTGCGTTCTTTATTTTGCGTTTGATATCAAGAGATGCTAGAAGACCTTTGGTGAGGTAGCCCATAGTTTGCTATTTCAATATCCGATTAAGACGCGGTTGAAGTTGAGAGATTTTTATTTTTACACCACGCGACCCATTTTTGCGTCGCCGCAGCGCGATTACTAGGACTATCGCTCCACCCATAACCAAGCGTGGTGCCAGTTAGCTTTTCAAGGGATTGCTGCGCCGCCCAACGAACAAGGGGGTCCTCGCTTTGCAGGGCGGGCACAATTTCTGGAACTTTATTTTCATTTCCGCTATTGCCGGCTTTGAGCAAAGCGTCCATGCGAGTGTTGGCGTCGGGGCTTTGTAGTTTGGTGCTTGAATCAATAGATCCACACGCGCTGAGCATGGCGCATGTCAGCGCGCCAAGAAGCCCCGCACGCATCAAAATTGAAAATGACAGGTGATTGCGTTGAAGAACGCTTGTCAGTGCGTGTGATTTCCGAAAATATTTTTTGGTCATGATGGTTGAAAATGTGATTTGACTCAAGTGACGATTCATAGTGAGAGTTGTACCATCAGATGCGCGGAGAATCGAACTTGAAATTACCTAAGAAGCAAATCGAAAGACGCAAACTGAAATGACTTTGCAGGCCAAAGACACAATTCTTGTTCTTGATTTCGGAAGTCAATACTCGCAACTCATCGCCCGGCGTGTCCGAGAAGCGGGGGCATTTAGTTTGCTGGTGGCGCCCAACGAGTCGCTTGAAAAATTGCGCGCGCATGCTCCCAAGGGAATTATTTTAAGCGGCGGTCCAGCCAGTGTGACCGACGCCGACGCGCCGGTGTGCGACCCACGTTTGTTTGACTTGGGAGTTCCGGTTCTAGGCATTTGTTATGGAATGCAATTGGGTTGTCAATTGCTTGGCAGCCAAGTTGGCAAAGCTCCAGCGCGCGAATATGGTCGAACGAAATTGCATGTGAATGTGGCAGATGGACTTTTGCAAGGTATTTCTTCGCCCGCGACAGTGTGGATGAGTCACGGCGATCAAGTCACTGGACTATCGAATGATTTTGAAATACTCGCCAGCACTCCGACTTGTCCGGCCGCCGCCGTGAAGCATCGCACGCAAAAATTTTGGGGCGTGCAATTTCATCCCGAAGTCACGCACACACCTTGCGGCGTTGACATTCTTCGCAACTTTTTGCAAGAGGCATGCGGCTGCACAGGTAGTTGGGCCATGGCTGATTTTCTGGATGAGGAAGTGGCGCGCGTACGCAAGCAAGTTGGCAAAGACCGCGTGATTTGCGGTCTTTCTGGCGGCGTCGACAGCGCCGTCGCCGCGGCGTTGATCGCGCGCGCGGTGCCAGGGCAAATGACATGCATCTTTGTCGACAATGGTTTGCTTCGCAAGAACGAGCGCGATTTGGTGGAGAGCGCGTTTCGCCATCACTTTGATGTTGAGTTGAAAGTGGTTGACGCGCGCAAAGAATTTTTGAATGACCTTGCGGGCATCGAAGACCCTCAGGAAAAGCGCCGTCGCATTGGCCATCGTTTCATTGATGTGTTTCAGCGCGCCGCCAAAGAAGTGCGCGGCGGCGTGAAATTTCTGGCGCAAGGAACGCTGTATCCCGATCGCATTGAGAGCGGGCAAAGCCACGCGGGCACGGCGGCCAGCATTAAGTTGCATCACAATGTTGGCGGGCTTCCGGAAGATTTAGGTTTTGAATTGGTGGAGCCGCTGAAAGATTTATTCAAGGACGAAGTGCGCAGCTTGGGCGAGGTGCTTGGTCTGCCGTCTGCGCTGGTGTGGCGCCATCCATTTCCAGGTCCAGGCTTGGCGGTGCGCATTATTGGCGATGTCACCGAGGAGCGCTTGGCGCTTTTGCGCGAGTGTGATTTTATTTTGCTGGAGGAAATTCACGCGGCGAATTTGTACCGCACCACCAGCCACGTGTTTGCGGTGTTGTTGCCGGTGCGCAGCGTGGGCGTGATGGGCGATGGACGAACCTACGACTCCGTGGTGGGCATTCGCGCCGTGGAATCCAGCGATTTCATGACCGCGGACTTTTGCCGATTGCCTTGGGAAGTTCTGGCTCGCGTGTCCAGCCGAATTGTGAACGAAGTTCGCGGAGTGAACCGCGTTGTCTATGACATCAGCACAAAACCACCAGCCACGATTGAGTGGGAGTAGTTCATGTTTCCCGTGATCACCGACGCGCTTGTCGATGCAATGGGACATGCGCCCAAGCAGCGGGGTAGCCCATGTTCGATGTGATCGGCGATGTGCATGGATATGCGCAAGAGCTTGAAGATTTGCTGCAACTGTTGGGCTACGCCAAGAAATCCGGCGTGTATCGCCATGCCAATCGCACCGCAATTTTTCTTGGTGATTGGATTGATCGCGGCCCAAAGATTCGCCAAACTCTTGAAGTTGTGCGCTCCATGGTGGAAGCGAATAGCGCGCGCGCCGTGATTGGCAATCACGAATTGAACGCATTGGCTTGGGCCACGCCGCGTCTGGCTTTTGAATCGCCCGCTCATTCTGCAAGTCACGCATTGGGAAACTCATCAAGCGTTGTCAATTCAAACTCCCAAAATTATTCAACGGATGAAGCGCATCAGTGGTGCCGCGCGCACACGGAAAAAAATCGGCGCATTCATACTGCAACAATGGAGCAACTTTCTCCAACGGAATTGACCGAGTGGTTGAATTGGTTTCGCGGAATTCCGTGGTGGCTTGACTTGGGCGGGTTGCGCTGTGTGCACGCATGTTGGGACGCGGCGCAAATGCAGGTGCTTGTGAATGCGTTTGGAAATTCTTGGACTGTCACGGATGACATTATTCGCGCCACGCATGAACATGGAAAACCTTTGGCCGACGCAACAGAATGTATTTTGAAGGGCCCCGAAATTGATTTGCCCAAAGGTTGCACGCTTGCGGATCCTGAGGGCTTCGCGCGCAAGGTCATTCGCGCACGTTGGTTTGGCGATGGACAAGCACAGACCTACGCCGACTTGTCGTTTCCAAATCGACCGGGTGTTCCAACGGATTTGCTGCCGGTTGGAATGGCGCGCGCCGCGCAACGCTATGGAGAGCATGAACCGCCCGTATGCATTGGTCATTATTGGATTCCAGCGACGGATGAGCCAAAGCCATTGGCGCCAAATGTTGCGTGCGTTGATTATTCTGTGGCGCGCGGCGGTCGTTTGATGGCCTATCGATGGAGTGGCGAGAAGGTATTGACGAAAGAGCATTTTGTGTCGGTTCCAGCTCGACTTGCAGTGGAGTTAAAAAATTCGCAACAAGAAAATATCATTCGGTAGGATTATGCAATGACGCCCGCGAACCCGACTGCAAATGTTGGCAACAAGACGCATGAACTTGCCAATGCGCAAAGCCACCATGAGATGCATGCGCAACTGTTGTCCCCGTTGGCCAAGAACGATCACGTGCGCGCGGCGATTGATGTCATTCTGAATCAGATGCAAATGTCTTCGCAAGAATTAACGGGCGCCAAGCCCGCCACGCAAACTGGCGGTGAAACTTTGCACGCATGGATGGAACGCGCCAAGGCGGTGCGTTCGCGAGGCGGCTATTACCCATACATCGGCAGCGGTCGCGGTCGTGGCGCGTTGGTGGAATTGATCGATGGCAGTGTGAAGTGGGACATGATCAATGGAATTGGCGTGCATATGTTTGGCCGCGGCGATGCGGGCGTGACGCGAGCGTGCCTAGAGGCGGCGCTGGCTGATGTGGTGATGGAAGGCAATTTGCAATTCAATGCGGACAGCGTCGCGTTTGCGGAATTGTTGATCCAAGAGGCTTCGCGCGCGAGCGCGTTGCAATATTGTTTTGTCACCAATTCCGGTTGCATGGCCAACGAGGCCGCGCTGAAAGTGTGCCAACAAAAACGTCAGGGCGCTCCGCGCGTAATCGCCTTTAGCGATTGCTTCATGGGCCGCAGCGTTGCCATGAGCCAGATTGGCGACGAGCCTGGATATCGCCAAGGACTCACGCAAAATATTTTGGTTGACTACATTCCGTTTTACAATCCCGACTTGGGCGAGCGCAGCACCGAGATGGCGTTGTGGCATTTGCAGGAGTGCATTCGCCGCTATCCCGGTCAACACTCGTGCTTTGTGTTTGAACTTGTGCAGGGTGAAGGTGGTTTCAATGTGGCGCCGCGGGAATTTTTTGTTGCGCTCATGCAGGCGTGCAAGGCCGCGGGCATTCCAGTGTGGGACGATGAGGTTCAAACTTTTGGCCGCACCGAAAGCATGTTCGCCTTTGAAGCCATGCAACTTGGTGAATTCATAGATGTTGTGTCGATTGGAAAAATCAGCCAGGCGTGCGCGTGTTTGTACACGGCGGATATGAATCCCAAGGCCGGGCTTTTAAGCGGAACATTCAGCGCTAGTGTGACATCGCTGCACGCGGGGCTTTCCATATTGTCGCGCTTGCGCGATGGCGGCTTTTACGGGGCGAATGGGCGTATTTCTAAGTTGCACGCCGCGTTTCGCGTGAAGGCGGATGACTTGGTGAAGCGACGCGGTGAATTCTTTCCCGCGGTTAAGAAACCATTTGGCCGTGAAAGTAAGAGCTTTGTCAGCGGCGTCGGCGGCATGATGCGCTTGACTCCATTTGGTGGCGAGAAGGATCGCATCGCCAAACTGTTGCAAAATCTTTTTGAAGATGGCGTGATTGCGTTCATGTGCGGACATGGCCCATATCATTTGCGCTTCTTGCCGCCGATTGGCGTGATGACGCCCGCGGAGTTTGATCCCGTATTTGAAATTTTGGAAAAGTCCCTGCAGCGGAGCGCCTAAATGTTTCTGATTCGCCAAGCCACACTTGAAGATCTTCCAACGCTGTTGAAGTTGGCCAAGATGGTGCATTTTTTAAATTTGCCCGCAGACCGCGACATCATCGCCACCAAGATCAACCGCAGTCGTTTAAGTTTTGCCGAGCGCCAAGACGACGCTCGCCATCGTCAATTTATGTTTGTGCTTGAGGACAGCGAAACTGGAAACGTGATTGGCACAAGCGCCGCCATTTCGTGCATTAGTTGGAAGGGGTGGCCGCATGTTTTTCTGGAGGTGAAGAAGCGCCACTTTTATTCCAATGATTTACAACAGGGTCAAAGCCATGTCACGCTGGAGTTTGGCACCGACGAAAGTGGCCCTAGCGAAGTTGGCGGTTTAATTTTGGCGCCGGGCTACCGCGGCCACAAGGAAAAACTTGGCTCGCTGTTGTCGCTGATTCGTTTCCACTTTATTGGCCTGCACAAAAAGTGGTTTGCGCCGCGGATTTTGGCTGAAC
>Ga0214919_10006294_pt1 | contig 16366 bp, 12 predicted proteins | sample LL1503_MetaG_FD_177994 | JGI IMG/M metagenome (GOLD analysis project Ga0214919, IMG submission 177994) | Freshwater microbial communities from Lake Lanier, Atlanta, Georgia, United States - LL-1503 | ecosystem: Environmental > Aquatic > Freshwater > Lake | place: USA: Georgia | collected... | reverse complement strand
TAAGAAGACCAGAATTGAACCTGTCGCAATTTTTGAAGCCAAGTCACGCTTTTCGGCTGGCCCGACACGCCCTGAGCGCAAAAACTTTACTCGTTTATCACTAGCCCACTCATTCGGATCATTCTCGTTAGGAACAATAATGAGTTCCCAATCTTCGTTATCTAAAGCTTGTATATAAGGAATAGTCTCTCGAACATAGTCATTGACTGCTTTGACTGGGATAATGATCGTAAATGAGCAAGCACTCGTCATGACTAATAAAAATCTAGAGGTTGAAACAACCTATTGACCGGCATTCCTAGTGAGATTAAATATATGCTGTCGCACACGACGAATTGCTCGAATACTGTACGTAAAGAGAAATTGCCAGTCACGTTTTCTAAACTTTGCCAAGAACAGGATCTGACGTGCAATGAACGTGGGATGAAAAGGAATCGCATACATCTTGCGGATTGCTTTGTAATATTCATCGTGTGGAAGCGGCGACTTCACGATTAATTTACTCATGTCGTGGTCGTCGTAATCAGTCGTAAGTAGAACACCCTTATCAATACACTCCTGATGATAAGGAGTGAAGTCCAAAGGTGTGCAAATAGTGACTTGTAAAGTACGGGCCAGGCCTCTGAACATCAGATTTCTCACGGTGTTTACCGTGAGATCCAATTGTTCGCGAGTCTGCCAGTGATAGCCAACCATAATTGTGAGGTGCGGATGAAGACCATATTTGGTCATCCACATGAGGCAACGTTCTACATGCTCCATCTGGTACCCCTTGTTGAGGCGCTGCAAAGTTTCATCATCAGCAGCTTCAAACCCAAGTAGTACGAACCGAAATTGTGCCTCAGCCATCAGTCGAATGGTTTCCTCATCAAGATATTCGAACCGAGTATTTAAACCGAAATAGCAGCCCTTTTTATGTAACCCTCTGTCGATGATTCCTCGCGCAAATTCGCGGGCTTCGCGACCTCGATACCAAACTCCGGAGTCGTCGAAAATCTCTTTCACTCCGTATTTTTCGATCAGTTCTTGATACTCGTCAAGGCTGCGCTTCACAGACATCATCGAAAACGTCAAATCTGGTCCGTTGTATCTACAGAATGTGCACTTACCAAACATGCAGTCGCGAATCACACTCGTTGCATAAGTACCTGGAGTTTGTAAAAAATTGCCGTTTTCGTAGGCATAATTCTCCCACTGCACCAAATCCCTATCAACAAGCGGTGTATCGTCTAGCGGCTCAACCTGCACGAAGTTTCCAGTTGACCGATTGTTGGAATCTGAAGTGCGAATTGTAAGACCTTCAATGTTGCAGGACATTCGCCAAAATGGATTTCCATCAATGAACTGAATAAATCGCTTCAATACAAAATCTATATTGTTGCTTCTTAGGACCACGTCCACCAGAGATTCATTCAAGGTTTCATCAGGCTTGCGCATTGAATGATAGCCAGTCATTACGATCACGACGTTGGGCAATACTGTTTTCAATTCGTTTGCACACCTCCAATAAAACTTCATAACAGGTGTAGTGCTTTCAAACACCACAACATCGGGTTTCCACTCTGTTAAGTCTGAAAACCATTTGTCGTAGGTTTTCAACTGAGCGTTTCCGTCATCCCACAAAACATCATGACCAAGATTACGAACTGACGTTGCTGCCTGTGCATGGATTACAGGAAGAAGATAGGTCGGCTTTTTGAAAAACTGTACGTTTCTGTTTTGCGACACCATGGCCTTCTGGCCATGTTCATTAACAATTGGTGGGTACGAGATAGCGATTCGCATAATTTTCCAGTCTTAGAAAAAAGTTTCAGTAAAGATGGCGCCACCAGGAATACCCTTGAGTCGCAGAATCGAAATCGCATCCGTAATCATCATTCGATTACCACAGAGATAATACAACGAATCAACTGGAAGAAGCGAGGTTTCAAGAAGTTGCGTTACCCGCTGACCATGCTCGCCGGATTCCGGTTGGGACACGGTTGGAATATACCTTTCAGGCAAGTATTCGCTTTTGTCATACTGCTCAGAGTCAAAACGAACTCCGTGAAAGAGAACGTAATCCAAATTCGGAAACGTTTTCATAAAGGAATGGAAAGGGGCAACCCCTGTACCAGTAGCGATAAAAACAAAATGTCGACTCGCAACATCTTCAGTGCTCAGACAGAAATCTCCATAGGGGCCACCAATTTCGACGCCGTCACCAGGTACACACGTTCCGAGTCGAGGACTCACTATTCCATCTGGTATTTCCCGCACCAGGAAATCCACATAATCATCATTCGCACCCGAATACATCGAATACTCACGATTGATACCAAGATCTTTGGTACCAACGCTAAAACACTGGCCAGCGCGGATGCTTACATCAGGACGCTCAGTCCGTAAGCAAAATGTATTCGACGAAAGTCGACGATTTTCAATGACCTTAAAGGTATCTATGACAAACCACCCTGTTCTTTAAACCACTGAATAGTTTGGCAAAGGCCGTCCTCCAACCCAATTCTTGGCTCCCAATTGAGAACCGTACGAGCCAAGGCAATTTCGGGGCACCGTTGCATCGGATCATCTACAGGTAAATCTAAATACTCAATGGTTGAGGAGGTAGCAGTAATTTGCTTCACCATTTGTGCCAGCTCAAGAACAGTGAACTCGACTGGATTTCCAATATTGATCGGACCACATACATCCGAACTAGCGAGCTTGCGTATCCCATGGATTAAATCTGAAACGAAACAAAACGAGCGGGTCTGAAAACCATCGCCATAGATTGTGAGCGGGCTACCAGCAAGTGCTTGGACAATTAGATTTGAGACCACTCGACCATCTGTCGCTCCAAGACGCGGGCCGTACGTATTAAAGATCCTTACTATGGCAACGTCGAGATCTTCTGATCGTTTATATGCCATACAGAGAGCCTCCCCATATCGCTTGGCTTCGTCATAACATGATCGAATTCCAATCGGGTTGACATTTCCCCAGTAAGTCTCTGTTTGTGGATGCTCCAATGGATCACCATACACCTCACTAGTAGAAGCTTGAACTAGGCGTGCCTTCTTTTCTAAAGCAAACAGAATTGCATTATTCGTACCGGCACTGCCAGTTTGGAGGGTGTGAATTGGATTCTCTAGATAACGAGGTGGCGAAGCAGGGCTAGCAAAATTGAAAACCATGTCTACTTCATCGTCTATCTCAATTCGATGACAAATATCATGCCTCTGAACTGAAAATAATGGGTGGTCCTGAACCTGTTCTAAATTCTTCATCGTGCCACTTGAAAAGTCATCAAGAACAACAACCTTGTTGCCGTCTGATATCAAAGAGTCGACAAGATGAGAACCCAAAAAGCCGGCACCGCCTAGTACTACTGATGTTGCCATTATCTTCCAACAGCCCGATATGAAAATCCAGCTCCCAACCAATTTTCGCGGTTGAGAAGATTTCTTGCGTCCACTACATTTTGGGTACGAACGATTTTGACGAAATCAATAGGTTGCAACTCCATAAATTCTGGCCACTCCGTGAGTATGGCAATAACATCAGCACCGCTCGCCGCGGAGTGCGCGCTGTCGCATAAAACAATTCCATCAAGATTTAAATTTGTCGGACTTACCGTAGGGTCAAAGGCACGTACCTCCGCTCCAGCATTCCGTAGCCTTTGGATGACTAAAAGCGATGGCGAATCACGCAAATCGTCGGTGCCTGCCTTAAACGTTAAGCCCAAAACACACACTTGAAGCACTTCAGAGTGAGATCGAGTCGAATTGAGAATCTTTTGAGCGACTCGATCATACTGTTGCTCATTTACTTCAATAACTCCTCTTAGAAGTGCGAAATCATAGCCACCACCTTCAGCAATTTTCACCAACGCTTTAGTGTCTTTGGGGAAACAACTCCCTCCCCATCCTGGGCCAGGATTGAGAAACAATCGCCCAATTCGCTTATCAGATCCAATACCTTCGATCACTGCTAAAACATCTGCTCCAACACCTTCGCAAACTGCAGCAATTGCATTGATGTATGAAATTTTGGTAGCAAGAAAAGCATTTGCTGCGTACTTGATTGTTTCAGCAGATGCTGGATCGGTGAGAAAAACTTTTGCATTTAGTTTGGAGTAGAGAGCAGCGACTTTCTGCGCAGCATTGTTATCAGTGGAACCTACGACAACTCTGTCAGGGTGCAAGAAATCATTCACTGCTGAACCCTCGCGTAAAAATTCGGGATTAGAAACAACTGCAATATCGCTTCGATTAAGGACTTCTTCAATGATTTTTGTTGATCCCACTGGAACAGTCGATTTAGTGACTACGACCGCACCCGACTTCAAACTGAGAGCCACACCACGCAAGGCTTTTTGCACATACGAAGTGTCTGCAACACCATTCTCTCCCTGCGGGGTGGGTAGACAAACAAATACAAAATCTGCCGTCGAGACTGCCAGATCGTTATCCGTAGTAAATTGCAAATTACCGCTAGAAATGCCTTCAATCAAAAGTTCTGGTAAACCGGCTTCAACAATCGGACATTCACCGCGCTTTAGTTGAGCAATACGAATTTCGTTAATGTCAGAAACAATTACATCGTGTCCAAGATGTGCAAAACAAGCTGCCGAAGTAATTCCAACATAACCTGCACCTAAAATAGCGATTTTAGACATTATTTTTAGTTTAGTACTATTCGCTTTCGAGACCACGACGCCAGATTCTTCATCCGCCTTGCCAGCCTTACAGTTCCGACAATCATTGAGCAAGTGGCACTCACCCCAATTGTGGAAGAGTACTGATAATCGAGAACTACTGGAATAGGAACAAAGAAATATCCTTTTTTAGATAACAATGAAAAAATCTCAAGATCGAAAAGGAATCTTTGTTCTGCTGACTGATCAATTATTTCGTGGATGGCTTTAGCTTCAAACACTTTCAATCCGGTTTGAGAGTCTTCCACATCAAGTCTGAAAAGAACCCGCACCAATAATCGATAGATTCTTGATGCCAATCTTCTCAGAATGGGATATGTGACTGTTGAACCAATAGTAAATTTTGATCCATACGCACAAACGAGACCATTGCTCCCTGAATTCTCAAGGCATCGAAGCCCAACGATTATCGACCCAGGGTGAATATCAAGATCCGCATCGAGAAATGCGAGATACTTTGAAACAGATTGAGATACACCAAGCCGTAAGGCTGATCCCTTACCTCCGTTTACTGGACATACGGAGACCCTTATTTGAGAATTCTCTAATGGTTTGAGCGCGCTTACAGTCAATTCATCCGGGCCATCAACGACAATATGAATCTTGAAATCAATACCTGCTTCGTCAAGAACACTCTGCAATCGAATAACCGTTTCGACAATTGTCCCACTCTTCTTGTAAGCAGGCAGAATTACCTCGAGCAATGTTTGATTTTCACTCAAGGACCAACTTCCTCCACTTTGACTGATGTTACTGCATAACAGATAGCACGAAAATCAGAATTGCCCGGTTCATGAAATGCAGGAACGGTGCAGGGTAAGAACCGTTGGAACGAGACCTCCCCCCCAGCCTCAACCAATACAGAAACAGAAGCCGTAATACCTGCGGACAATCTAACAATTTGCGATGAACCCCGTGAATCAACACGAATAATTTGCGGTTGCGCTTCACCACCATAAGCAGGAACAAGTTCAAACGTCATTTGAAACTTCGTTCCCAATGGCGCATCGCTTTCTAAAGCAACTCTCGGAGTTTCAGTTGGAAGGACCCAGCTAAAGTTTGCCCCATCCTCAAAATAATAAGAATAAGGATCTGGAACGAATCCCCTTCGGTAGAAAAGATCTCTTGCTCCACCCCACTTGAGAGAAAAATTATGGAGATAAACTTTTTCACTAAGTTTCGTAGGAGGATTTATTCGAAAGAGATTACCCTTCAAGATTCCAGATGAAGAGGAAACTTTGGTAAACCATGGAGAAACAAAAGAAAGTTGAACTGTCGGATAATCTCCCCATTTTCGAGAATATTCAGTATTGCCAGTTGCGTTAAGTGGAACCAAAACATGCGTAACCCCGTGTTCCAATAACCACACTGCGAATAACTCATCTCCCCTAGAGGCATGCTCCCACAATCCACCAGCCCATTCGGAATTTTCGGGATTATCAACCAGTTGACCCTCAGTTACATACGCAGGAAAATAGGTTGGGTCTAAATCTGGCTGGAGGATGAGAAGCACATGATTTGGCTCTTCTTTGAGAGCATTCCTTACGGCTTTGAAGTCGGAATATACATCCAAATCAAAATGACGACTTAATGGGTTCAAATCGAGTAGCGCTAGGAAAACCACTGATATCGCAACAATGTTTCCGATAAAAAACCTTTTGTAAAATTTTTGAATAACTGACACTCCCACACCAGCAAGAACACAAAGTAATGCCTCAGCAACGAGTCCCGACCTAGCAAAGACGCGAATCCCCGGAGTAAAAAACCGAAGAAAACTCACTGGTGTATGAATCGAGAAGTTGCCTATAAAAATTGATGTGGGTAAAGTCAAAATGACAAACACAACTATTTCAACAAATAAAACACCGTGTCTCCGCAACATAAAGTCGTCATTACTTCGAAACCTTACCAATAAGGCAAGCGACGCGAGCAGCAATAGGACTATTCCCGCATATTGTACTGTGTCTTCAAATGAAACAACATTGTCAGCTGCGTGAGGAAATAACAAGTGTGTAGAATTAGGACGAATAAATCTTATGATTGATCCCTGAAACGAATCAATGAAAGACCGATCCCAAATGGTGAACCGACTACGACTAGCCTTCGATTGAGACATTAAATTCTGTGCAATGAAAAACCCAGTACCCAAAAATGAAAAAAGACCACAACACATCAAGAGTAATTTTTGTTGTTGTTGAATACTTAGTCGGGCAACTATTCTGCAAAAATCTGAGCAATTTGAGATTAAATAAACAACAAGGATAATTACTGTAAAATAGAACCAATACAGATCAAAAAATAAAGTCCCAATGATAAAAATAACAAGATACGAAACTCCTTTAAGAGTGGGATTTTCTGAAACTTTCATCATTAAAATCAACGCAAATAGTGGAATACACAAGAAAACATAGGACATGTGAGTCATTGCTTTCTCCCGCATCCATGGCAAGGATTCACAAAACAAAGCAGCAGAAATTGAACCAAGGTACGAAGCACCTATTTTCTTAGCCAAAAAATACGCCGCTAGCCCCGACAAAATCCAGCCCATCAAAATCCATAAATTAACCGAAAGTATCGGTGAAAACACTCGTGTTAGTGTCCAGAGAGCAACCCACTGCACGGACTGGGATATTGATGACGTATTCCAAAACGACACCCCACTTGGAGCATTATCTAGGAAGTTAGGCGACCACAATGTTCCCATCCGATTGAGAATCTGAGCTTGCCTGACAGTTCCACTGCTGTCAAGTCTGCTGGAGTATTGCAGGAGACTTGATGTTCCCGTGGCTATCTCCCGATGCATAAAAATCACTGGGTAAACTACAACTACGAACATTAAAAATAGATTCTTCATCCTCAGCGGAGATCGCATTTTATTTCACCATATTTATTACATAGCGTAGGACTCCACCATAATTTGTTGGATCATCCAAAAAGCAGTCTGGTGATATCAAAATAAATGATACTTTTCGAGCCAGAATACATTCTTCATCCTTCACTTCAATTATATATTTAGAAGAAAATGGATTTAGACCGCTGAACAAAGTAATCAACTTCAAATTTTCATTTGCATAATTACATCTTGTGTTATCAGTTAAAGAATCATTTCTCAAATTTACTACTCCAGAATTCACTGGAAATGTTGTCCTTGCAAGCATCTGAATTGCACTAGTGTTATCAAAATTGTAAATACAGACAAAATTTTCTTGAGCAAGTGGCACAACTGAATCTAATTCATTCTGCCATTCTTCCCATCTTGAATTACTGTAGGGACGAAAGGGAATTTGAAGTCCATTTGCCGAAACATACGAAATTGATTTTGATGTGACCATTGGAATTGCCAAAAACAATACAACCATACATAAAGCTGATAACCGTAAAAGGCGAGGCAATCTATGATCTTTTTTCTCAAAATAAATTTTAACAAATTGAGCGTAAGAAACAACCAAAAATATTACATATGGAATTGAAAATTTTGCCCATGGTTCACGAAACATCGAAAAAAGAAAAAATGAGTTACGCACGTTCCAATACCAAGCAAAATTCCCAAGGACTGCTAAAACCAAGAAGCAGATGCAACATACAAACATCAGAGAACCTAACTCCAGCTTTCGTGTTTGGCATCTACCCTGTTCAGAGGTCTCCACAACTTGAGTTACTCGTAATCGCTTTATCTTATTGACTAACAAAAACAAAACTAGCCAGGCTACGATCATGAATTGCAAAGCAATTTGACTTTTAAATACTATGAAAATAAGTATTGGAGTACCTAATACAAAAACCGAAATATTTTGCTGTCTTAACTTAAGTAAATCCTTTTTGCATCCATAAAGAACACAAATTCCGGACACTAAAAACGGAACAGACCGAATCAATTGTCGTATGGGCTGCATATCCAGCTCGTAATGTGTGACAATCCAATTCTTATCTTGCAGAGACCACTTGCCAAATCCTTGCAATACTGTAAATAGACCACTATTACCAAAGCCGCCACCTGCAATCCGAAATTGATTTAGTGAATTCTCATAAATCTGAAATTCACGCAAGAAACCAAAAATGAACGGAAGATAAATCACCAAGGCAACAACACAAAACTGCATCGACCTACGAACGATAATGCGAGAGTAAAGCGGCATCCAGTAGTAGCCCAAGGTATTCGCAATTAAGAATACCGACCAAGACGAAATTAACTGCGGCAAGTTAGACCACAAGCTCAGACTTAACAGAATTGTAGCGATCGCTAAACAAATATATTTACGATCAGAAACTGAAACTTCCACAACGCTATAAATTACAAAGCACACAAAAATAACTTGACTGGCTCCAATCGAATATACAAACTGTTCGTAAAATGCTTGAGTAGTTAATGCTCCTATGGTTAGAAAAAAGGCGATTGCAGAATCACTCAATTTGCGCATAATTGAAAATAAACTGAACGATATTAAAATTAGGTGTACCGCAAGTTGTAATTTGTAGTGGATAACTGGACCGGCGCCTAGTAAATCTGCGAAATAAGCAAAAAGGCCATATGGAACTGACAGGCTTCTAAAACCTTCTGTTAATAAACCTCGCTGATCTATCGATTGACGAGACAGTAAGTTTCTTATCAAAAATGACCCATTGTGGAAAACGGGATCTTCACTTGCAAAGAAACCTCTTTGGGTCGTGATGACAACATAGACAATAATGACTGCGAGCAGTGCCACCGCACAGGGATCGATTGCCAAACCTCTAATGCGCGTAGTAAACCTTTTCAATTTAATCATTTCATCAATATGTAACGTAATCTCGACATCCAACCCATGCCTTGAACTGAGAATTGAGATAGACCTAGACACAAAATACGAGCGTCTGTACTACTAGGGTCCACCAAATTTGGTTGGATGCATTTCGTTGATTGAAATGACAATTTTTGATGTATGCCAATAGTGTATGAAACTGTCATTGAAGTATCAAGTCTTAACTCAGAAACTTTATTTGAATGTCTCACCAATACAGTTGTTGGCTTGGCAAATCTTCCAAATGGCACATCAAGTCTAACGCTAATCGTCAATGGTAATTTACTTAATGATGTAAACGTGATTACATCAGTAAGGGAGTAATTAACATCTTGACTTTTTTCCACAAGAGAAAATTCAAAAACACCATCTACTGAATAACTGCTATAGCTTTCATTTAGCGAGCCATTCACAACTGGTTGAAAACCTATGGCGAATGCAAGTCCAATGAGGAGCGTACGAATTACATTCACTGTCGCCCATTTTGTAAATCCACATCTTTAGATTATCTTCATTTGTAAAAATTCGATAAACCAGTCAAACCGCACTGATTGCAAGACAAAAGGTTAGGACGAGTACGGGCACACTATCCAGCAGAATCCCTATCATGTTTGGTTGAATAGCAACTGCAAGTATGAGAGAGATTGCTATTAAGTTCCCTCAAATAACGAACATGTTCCAATGCTAATCAACTTTATAGCCATATGAGATGAAGCAATTTCTGAATAACAGAATGTCCGGTATTGTCAGAAACCTGCTGGCGCAACAATTGGGACTGAATCGAGAATTCTAAGTGTTGACGATGAACCAAGCTTCTGCTTCGCCAATTCCCACATATTCGTATCAATAAAAATATAAAGAGTGTCTGACCTGTAACTCCCAGAATTTATAGTCGCTAACAAAACTTTTGCCTCAGATTTATTTTGCATTGCAGGTTCACGAGAGAAGTAAAAGGAGTTCAATTTCATGCGATGCTTGACCGCGAATTCGCCAATCTCGCGCCATAAGAATGAGCCTCCTGGCGCCGCAAAGTCTGGGTTTGTTGGATACAAAATTGGGCCATCGTTAGGCAAAACTATTGCTATGTTTTGGTACTTTTTACCCAATGTTTCCCATAATGGGGATACAAGAATTTCTGTTGGACCAGATCTGGTGAACATACTCTTCGTTACACCAACCGCCTCAACAGATTCATAGATCTGAACGCACAGCACAAGTGCAATCAATCCAGATGCGTATATCCGTCGCAAGTTTCGACTAGTCAAGACAAGAAGAGACCCGATCAATAGATACGTGATTGGCCACAGCATTCGTCCGGAAGTTCGAACCACTGAAAGCAGATTATTTATTAATTCTGGAATTATAAAATCAGCAATGAGGAAATTGCCAATAAATATTTGATTCGTGAATGCGATCAAGATGAGCGGTGTGAACAGAAGCACGTAGATGACGGTTGTTCTTCCATTTTTCAAGAAGTGTCTGCTCAACACTAAATACACCACTGCACTAATAACACCAAGGAGAAACACCAACTCACTTTGAGTAGACCCCGACCTGCCGAAAACAGCCACAAAGGATAAAACAATGGATACTTGCACTGCTCTGGTTTTCCAAGTTCCCTTAAACAATTGATAGCCCAGGACGAAGATTGCCAGTAACAAAACCCCCGAACCCAAGTAATTCATTCCTTCGTACTGGCCACTATTTTTCCATCCCTCGGGCACATACCTAGACCACAAAGCCTTTTCATACCAAGTAAAACCGGGGTCAACCCATGCCAGCGCATTGGCCGAATATGTGCCGAAACCTGCTGCCTTTGCTGAACCTATGCCGAAAATAAATAACCCAGATGCCCATCCTGATGCAAACAGCACTCCAATGAAAATACAAAGTTTTTGCGCGAATTGAAATACCGCTCGCGTCTCAAGTAGCGCGATGAGCACCCAGGCCATGAATAGCGCTGCACAGATTATTGCTAAATATGGCTGCACCAGCATTGCAACACTCGCTAATACCAACCAATGTTTGAACGTCGACTTCGGAGAGAACAGTAGAAACAGACCAGCGAGAACAACCCAGTGGCCAGCAAGCGCTAGATGGACGGTCATGCGGTTGATAAAGATTGGCGAGAAGCAAAAGAAATATGTGCCTAAAACAACGTGCTCCCACTGCTTGATCCAAATAGCGAGCAGTTTCCAGGCAAAAACCGCTTGAAGGACAAAACACGTAAGCACCCAAAGACCAAAATATTGAAACGGCTGACTGAACCAGAATGTCAGCGGTTTGAAGATGAATGCAAATAGTGGAAGTGAATCGGTAAGCGCCACGCCCGAACCGCCCATTGGGCCCAAGTTTGGAGATTTACCTGGAGGCCATTGCAACAGAGGTGCTTGGCGGAAGAACTCCCACCCTAAATAGTGCTGGGCAGAGTCAATACTTCCCCGCCAGAATGGCAGCAACCAATCGACATCAAATGGGTTTAGACCATGAAAACGAGTGAGTGAAGCGTAGTAAATAAACCCTATTAATCCGGGAACCAGCAGCCATTGCTCGACTGGCTTATTAGGAGTGAAGTGTTTCATTTTTTGCAGAACGTCGCAGTTTAGAAAACGGCATGCGTGACCGCAGGCCTAATTGAAAAAGATACGTAAAACCGCGGACCATATCGCTTGGTCGCATTTTGGAATTTCCTTCAAAACGCGGTGCTAAAACTACAGGTACCTGAGCAATTGGAAGCTTGGCAAGATCGACAATTTTCAGGCTTTCATAGAAAAACGAATAGTCGCGCGAACGGACAAGACTAAACATGGACTGCGGAATTTTGTCTAAGCGATACACCCGGTACGCACCGGTTGCGTCGTAGCGCATGCCAAGAACTGCCTGTGTGAGAATGTGTCCGCCTTTGGTAATCAAGCGCCTGTGAAGTGGCCACTGGCTAATTCCGCCTTCACCGATGAATCGAGACCCAACTACTACGGCAGCATGCAATGCTGCATCAATGAAAAGGGAAACTTCCTCAGGGGAATGCGTGCAGTCGGCATCCATGGTGACCAACACTGTTGTGCCGTGTTGATATGCCCATTCAATTCCCGCAAGGTGCGCCGAACCAATGCCTAATTTCCCTTCACGGTGCAACACGTAAACCGTTCCATCTGCAGAGGCAAGTTCGTCAAGTATTACCCCTGTTCCGTCAGGAGAGTTGTCGTCTACGAACAATATTTCGGCTTCGGGAAGCGCTGCCCTTACGCGGCCGTGAATGATGCGAACGTTTTGCGATTCGTTGTAGGTGGGAATCATCACCAAGGTCTTTGGCATTGCTAGATCGTGACAAGCTCGATATTTGGCAATGGAAAAAGAAGTTGTCGACCCTTGAAGGCAGAACTGGCAGCAAAAAATTGGCGAAAGTGCCAAGGCAATACCAACATCACATCCGGTTGCGAGTCAAGTACCTCTGCTTCGCTTCGAATGGGAATCCATGAGCCTGGTGTGTACGAACCAAACTTGTCTGGGTTAACGTCGCCAATCATCTCGATGTCACTTGGACCAAAACCGCAATACTGCAACACAACATTGCCCTTGGTTGATGCCCCGATGCCACACACTCTCTTGCCCGACTTCTTGAATTCGCCAAGGGTGGTGCGTAGTTGGTCACGATTATTTTCTACTCTCAGTCGAAACGCATCGTATGTTGCTAGATCTCCAATAGCCGAAAGAGTTTCTTTGGCGCGTACTGCAACCAATTGCGCGTCGTTCACTTTGATTGATGAACTCTTGTGTGCTGCAACAACAGAAAAGCTTCCACCGTTAGTGTCGTTGAGCTCGACACCGACAACGTGCATACCTACTTGATCAAGAATCCACTCAACTTGGGCCAAGCCATAATATTCGAGGTGTTCATGGCAAGCCGTGTCATAGGCGTTCGTTTCCAACATCAATGGTAAATAACTTTGCTCAAATACCCAGATTCCGTCAGCATGCAGAACTTGTTGAATTTGGGAGACAAAGTCAAGCGGTTTCTCGAGATCGTAGAACATGGCAAAGGAGGTGACAACTTTGGCCTTCTTACCTGGTGCAACAGATTGCACGGCCGTACTTGAAAAGAACTCAGGAACGACCAAAATGTGTCGCTTGTAATAATCTCGAAACTTACTGGCCGTAGGGTCGACCCCAACAAGTGTCAAGTCTTCTGGATAAAAGCCGAGCGTTGTGCCATCGTTGCTTCCGATGTCAACAACAAGGTCACCAGAAGAAAGTTGAACGATCTCGCGAATCGTCTCGACTTTTTTCTTGAGGTGTTGCACCATTCGATAATTCAGTCCTGACCGATAGCCATAGTTTGCGCCATACATCTCATCGAGGTCATAACTGTGCTCGAGTTGGAGTAAACCACAAGAGTTTGCACCTTCGTGGCACTTCAACAGCCGAATTGGTCCCTTAGAAATATTTTTGCCATCGTTAGACCTAGGGAAAGTGCCAGTGAGGTACTGCTCCCCTAGATCAAGAACTGGTACAAGACTTCGATTGCCGCAAACTCGGCAGGCTGTAATCGCTTGTGGCACGAAGCCATATTAGTGTGTCAAACCGCGTGACTACTTGCCTCGTGTCAGTGTGAACTAAGCAGAAACAAGGGAGACAACTAGCGTTGTGGCAACTGCCAGCGCGTAACTCTCGACCGAAATGGCAGAACGAATGATGCCAAAATATGAGTCTGCATGACCGATGTCCGAGGCAGCCTCGAGACCAACCAAAATAAAACCTGCGTTGCTAATAAATGAGTACACAAATGAGTGCTGAGAATGCTGCGACCTTGCTGATTGAACATATGAGTGCAGTAATTGGTGTCGGCGCACCCTGAAACACGTCAGGTGTCCAAACATGGGACGGAACGAGCGAAACTTTGAGCGCAAACCCATGATTTCAGTCGATAGTCGACCTGCAAAAAACTAAAGGTGCCCTGTTTGCCCACTAATCTTTTCAACGTGCAGTGAGTAAAAACTCTGTGCTTATTGGAACCTTACGATCGGCTGCGCATATGAAATCTCCCAGAATCCTTGAGTCAGGGGTGGGAGTCATTCGCCCGCTCTTCATTGCGGCATGCATAAGTCCATTTTTGGTATTAATTACTGGTGCATTGCAAAATCAACAGGCAGATAATTTATTGCCCGCATTTTTCAGCACAGACCGCTTGACATGGTTTTATTGGTCGCAATCAAGATTTGGAAATATTGATCCAGTTCTAGCATTCCCGATTCAGGACATACGTTTGAACTTAATCTTTCAAGTCTTCCTTCGGGTATTTTCTATCGTCTTTGTGATCGTGTGGGTTGCTCAAGCGGTCGCAGCGACCGTTCGCTGTGAAGTGCTATTGGCATATCTTGCCACTGGTCTGTTTTCTGTGATCTGGATCAGTAAATATGCAGATGGTGGCGATGCCCTCTTGTACGGGGCAAATGCACACCCACTAGCTTTACCATTCGTCGTTCTTGCCATTGGAATCGTCCTGCCATCGCGCTTCAATATTGGGCGTCATAACATGCTGAGTTCTGCCAGATTATTACTCCTACCTCTTTTGTTCTGGATGATCGCTCTTTGGACAAGTGTATTTGTTGCCATGTGGGCCCCAGCATTTATGTTGATTTTATTGGCAGCTGATTCAATTATGAATCAGTTATCGGTCAAAAAAGTTGCAGGCTGGGTGCTGTGGCACTTGAGTTGCGTAATTTCGTCTGCGGTGCTCTGGAGCTTGATTGCCGTACGTAGCGGAGAAAATGGGACATTTCGATTTTTTGGTGTTAAGACAGCGATTACTACTCACCAATATATTTGGAATAATCTGCAGCTCGCGATGTTGTTTTGTCTATTGGCATTGATAATCGTGCGGTCATGGAAGGCAATGGGATTGGTTATTGCGGCAGGAGGATTGCTAATTTCTATCGTTCCGATAGCGGCATCCAATCACGTTCTCAATTACGAATACATGCCTCGGTATTTTGGTGTACCGCTACTGTTCGGAAGTCTTATTCCATTTTTGATGCTGTCCAGTTGGCTTTTTCGCCGACTTAAACTCGTGGATATTCCACTTAAATGGATCCGCGCTGAACGCTATTTAGCGATCGCGCTTATCGCGCTCGGACTCACCGGCGTGTTATTGCTTGTGCCTCAGCAAATTGGATATGGAACTGGTGAGCCAGATGCGATCGGATTTATTAACACCGGTAACGCGATGTCAATCAGTGAGTTTGAGGCGATGAAAGCAGCTACCGGAATAGAGTTTTCTTTTATTGCAGGAAACTATTGGAGCGTTTGGCCAACAGTCTTTGAGCTGCGAACCCAGGGTGTCGAGATTTTGGGATTAACCAAGAAGGCCATGTTTCAGAACCACTTTGCTCAACTATATTCCAACGGAATAGTGAATGGACTTTGTATGGATGAAATTGAGAATTGCTATGGAGCAGCAATAAACGCGCAACTTAATGGAATCCTGCTACTCACCAAAGTTGATGACAATCCCATTGCGACGCTTTTGGACGGGACACCGGTGCGGTTGATGACGGTGCAGGCACCTGTCCTGACGCCCTGAAATAGGTCCATCTCCTCTGACCCCATTCACGCATTTCACGTGTCAGTGTTAACTAAGCAGAAACGAGTGAGAAAACTTGCTTTGTTGCATCGAGCAGTGAACTTGGCAGGATGCCGATGAAAAACGTGACGGCCACAGCCAATGTGATTGCCAGGCCAGCAGATTTCGAGATTGAAACCGGAGCATCATCGGTTGGATCACTGAGCCACATGCTGACCATGATGCGCAAGTACAAGAACGCTGCAATCACCGCTGCAAGCATCGCTGCAACTGCCAGCGCATAACTCTCGACCGAAACTGCTGCCCGAATAA
>Ga0214919_10006293_pt1 | contig 16367 bp, 17 predicted proteins | sample LL1503_MetaG_FD_177994 | JGI IMG/M metagenome (GOLD analysis project Ga0214919, IMG submission 177994) | Freshwater microbial communities from Lake Lanier, Atlanta, Georgia, United States - LL-1503 | ecosystem: Environmental > Aquatic > Freshwater > Lake | place: USA: Georgia | collected... | reverse complement strand
TGCGTCCTTGGCGGATTTATTTTTACCTTATATATGGGGGGAAGTGCGAGCAGGGCTTTCGCCGAATGGCAGCGTGAAACAACCCTGCCGGAATCAGGTCTCTAGTCTATGGGGTGGGCAAGGGTAAAGGCGGGATTGAGGGTTTTGAGCGTGTTGCATACCTGTGTAGAGGTATAAATGTAGATCCAGGCAGGCTTGGATCGACAAGAAAGAGCTTCGCTGATTTAGCCGCTGGCTCTAAAGCACCAATGAACCTACATTTGAAAAGACATAAATCAAGCACATTTTCAAACATTTACTAGAACAAAGGTAGCCTCTTGTAGTGAACAACAGAGATACCTCAGAGCCTTGGTATACGGCCAGGTTAAACAGACTTGGGAATAAGAAATGGAAACTCCTTCTTGGCACACAACGGCCATTTAAGGCACCAATCACAAATTTACGCTTGGGGAAAACATTAGAAATTGGATGCGGGGTTGGACGAGTTCTTCAGTGGTTACCAAATTCAATCGGAGTTGACCATAATCCAACTTCTATAGCTGCTGCGCGAGCCCGTGGTCTAACTGTTTTTACAAATGAAGAGTTTCACTTATCTAAGTTTGCTATCTCTAAAAGTTTTGACTCTATATTAATGGCTCACTTCCTTGAACACATGACTGAAGATGAAAGAAATACAATCATGAAGGAGTTTAGAAAATATCTAATACCAGGGGGGCGCCTGGTAATAATTTGTCCACAGGAAGCTGGATTCCGTTCTGATTCAACGCACATCGAGTATTTGGACTTTAACTCAATTGAAGAATATGGACTCAGGCATGATTTTGTCGTCGAGCTTGCTAAATCAAATCCATTTCCAAGATTCTTCGGAAAATTATTTAAATACAACGAATTTTTTGTGGTTTTAAAATCACGTTAGATAACTTCACTATTCCATATCTAATTCATCAATTTAGAAAGTAATATGAATCTTGTCTACTAATATCGAACTTTACATAACTTTGATCTTAAACTTTCAATCTCGTGGTATTTAATGATACTTTTACTACTATGACGTCAATATCTAAGGTCGATTCTGGTGATTCCAGTCAATTACCAATTGTAGATATCGTTATTCCCTACTACAACAGTTTTGAATATTTAAAGAACTCAATAGCAAGTGTGTTGGGTCAAACTCTTACAAACTTTAGATTGACAATAATTGATGATGGAACAGGCGATGCACAAACTGCAAAATACATTAGAGAGTTGAAGGATTCAAGAATTAGTTACATTTCTAACCCCCAAAATATCGGATTAGCCGGAAATTTTGAAAAATCTAGACTTACGATTTCATCTAAGTGGGGGGTGCTATTAGGTCAAGACGATTTATTGCTTCCTAATTATTTAGAAGAGATGACGTGCGCGGCAATCAATTTTCCAAATGCAGGAATCATTCAACCAATTGTTGAGGTGATTAATGACAAAGGTGAAGTTATTCATACAACAGTTGACACAATCAAGAGTTTCATTAGGGTTTGTACACGTCTTTTAGCAAAGGGATGGCGACCTCCCCGGTCTAATGAAGCTATTTTTGTTTCACCAGCACTTGCATCAAAAGCTATAATGGTGGGTAACTTTCTCTATTTCCCGACTTTGATGTGGGATAACACTTACCTCAGGAACCATCGATTTCGTCAAGACCTAGAAATTACTTTGGACATCGAATTAATTGTTAATCTCTTTCAGATGGGTTCTGGGTTATTGCTCGTCGAAAAACCATTGGCGCAATATCGAAGACACTCTGCTAGTAAATCTGGTATCCCTGAGCAGAAAATACATCGCCTGTCAGAGGAAGTGTCCTTATACAAAGAGTTAGCTCAAACACTAAAAGGTGGCAAGCCCTTGAAGTTTCTTGCTCACTTACATCCCTCAACTCGCCTCCACGCTTTGGTTGAATGTCTAAGTTCAACCACAAAGTTGAGATTCTCTGATGCCTTTAAATTTCTCATTCTTGTTCTGAAATAATCTAGTGTCTCGATTAAGAATTGCAGTTGAATTCAGGATCTACCCAGTAATTCTCCTATTCCGAATGGCTTGAAGCCAAGCGAGGAGATAATTCATTGCGATACCTTGGCCAGATATTAAAATAAACAGTACATAGCGGGCATCCGAAATCCCAGCGACTACAAAAAGACTTGCGCTGAGAACAATCGAAACCACTAACATATATAGGTATTCTTCTCGACGAGAAATAATCCAAGCTAATGCAATTATGAGAAGCCAAAGTCCTGAATACGCAAAAAAGAAGCTCCCGTAATTCCATGCTCGCACAGCCAACCTGGATTTCTCTGCAAGGCTTGGGAATGCCCACTTAACACCAGAATCAGCAAATTCAATTGTGCTATGGATGAATGGCGGTTTTGGTAAGCCAAATATCGGAAATGGAACCAGATATTCATGACGCTTGAGGTGGGTTTCTAATACAAATCTAGGATCTTCTTGAACCAGTTTCAGAAAAGCACTAAATAATTTTCCCTTAGTTTTTGCCAAGTCGGCTGCACTAAGTTTTGCATCGCTAAACCATACACAGGCAGCAGCAGATGCCCATGTTTGAGAAGTGCCGATTCCTGGAAGCGCTTTCTCGACAAAACCCTGCCCTTTGTCTTTGCTCGCGTAACAAGAAATATCATAAGCAATCCAACCAGTAGCGAAGGCATAATCCTGCGATTTCTGTGTTGGCAACAAAGCATTTGAAAAATAGGTCACTGAAATCGAAATTAGGATGCCCACTAGTAGCAGCTTTTTACCCTGCCTCTTGAAAGCAAACAAGAATAAAAAAAGGAATAGTAGAACGATTGTCGGCAAACCATTCCCTCTAAAAGTAATCAGAATCATTCCAGGCAACATAAACTTAATTGCCTCATTAACATTGAAGGCATTAAACCGAATGCTTCTAATCACGAAAGTGGTTACAAGCAATAGGCCTGAAGTCATCGGTATGTCATGCCATAGTGTTATTCCCATTGCGCTGACAAGCGGAGTTGCTTGAAGTATAAAAGATACCGTCGCGGCATTTTTCGCTGGTAAAAACGAATAAAAGAAAACTGTCATACTAATTGAGAGCATGAGGGATAAAACGCAAGTTACAAGTCCTGGATAATTTCCGTGTAATGAGAGGTTACGCACCAATAAAGCCCATGGTGCAGTCCCAATATTGCTTAGATTTCCAGTTTTGGCCATTTCAAGAACAGAAAAAGAATCAGTAGAGTAAAAACCGGGATAAAAGATTATCCACCAAATCATTGAGAGCAAGGCATTGCGGATAATTCCAGACTTTACTCCTACATCAAATATTTTCAATTTCAAATTCTTCTAGCTTTCAGAAGTCGATAAGAAACTAAGGTCAGGATAATTCTAACTGCATCTTTTACTGTTATGCCTTTACCATCACTTCTCGATCTTGGGTAATATTCAACGGGCACTTCATAAGGCCTAATGCTCTGTTCCCATAAGTGGATAGGTATCTCTATTTCAATTGCATAATTCTTGAATTTGTAAGGTATGGATTTTAAGAATTCAGATGGTACTAATTTATAGCCACACATAATATCTGTAATCATTTCATTAAAGAGTAATCCGTACAGCCCTGAAATAAAGCGATTTCCCATAGCATAACGCCAAGTAAATGATGATTGAGAAAGAAAATTTCTGTAACCAAACACGGTATCTGACTTATTTTCAAGTACGACCGCCCATAGCTTAGGAATATCTGAAGTTGCTAATTCCAGATCAGCATCAAGAATAAGTGCATGGGTAGTTGTTAGGAATTGAGAGGCAAGTTTTACAGCACTTGCCTTACCTCCATTAACTTTGGAATGGATACTTGCATTTAATGAAGTCCGCGCAAGGCTTTGAGTAAGGATTAAGACAGAGTTGTCCGTGCTGCCATCATCTATAAAAATACATTCTGCTACAACTCCGTGCGGCAAATTCTCTAAGCTAGTTACTAATTGCGATAGATATTTTGATTCATTAAGGAATGGAACAATTACACTTAATGAAGGCATTGCATAAGTCTACTAGTCTGGGCGTTTTCTCTCTAGGATTCGTTCTTGCGGCGCCCGCATTAATGAGGGAATATGTGCATTAATCTTTTCGATCGGCCACTCCCACCATGCTTCTTCTAATAGTTGCTCGATTTGAGAAGGGGTAAATCGCATCCGAACGAGTTTTGCCGGATTCCCAGCGACAATAGAATACGGAGGCACATCCTTACTAATAACGCTCCCAGCCCCTATTACCGATCCATGCCCGATACTTACTCCAGACAAAATTGTAACCCCATAGCCAATCCACACATCGCTACCAATATTTATATCTCCTTTGGAGAGCTGTAATCCTGAATTCAAACTTGTATTGCTCCATTGCTTTGGAAACGAGGCGAATGGAAATGTTGTTTTCGACTGAGTCGAATGTTCCCCACCAAGAATAAAAGTGACTCCATCGGCAATCGAGCTGAAATTTCCAATATTTAGGTGAGTCTCTAAATTCCACCAATAGACGACTGGATCGCCATAGGTTCCAGCCCCAACGTTCACCAATCCCTTTCTTTGAAGGGCCCTCCACCTAATACGATTGCCAATTTTCGATATTAAACGAGGATGGCATGATGCAATCAAAGAGGAAATTTTCATCATCGCTTGCTTCCGCTTAAAACCTTCTCACCCGTTGCGCAGGTGCGCCAAGTTATTGTTTTGCCATTTCTCATGTGGACATTGTGCCTTGTCTAGAAGTCTTTGTCTGTTAATGGCTTAGGGAAGTAAACAAAATTGCCCCAAAGAAATTTTCCGTTCTACGGTAGCCTAGAAAATAAAGCCATCTCTGTCAGATTTTCGGTCTGAGAAATAAGTTTAGTTTTTACTTACAGAATGGGATCTGGCCTTGGCTGCGCTTGGAAAGCCAAAAGATGCGTGGGCCCAGACTGGCTCGAACCGTCGACCCACGGATTAAAAGAAAATACCGAGCCCTTACAGCGAAGCGGTGAGCGTGCTACCTTTACACACGATTTTCCTGGAGGTGGTAACCAAGACTGCAAGCGTAAGCTCAAGTTTGCAAAGACCAATTGCTTAAAGATTCTCCAAATTTTAAGCAGGTAGTAAATAATTCCGTACAAGTCGTTAGAGTTGAGACATATACACAAGGAGAAAAGTGCCTACACTTTCAGAAGTTCAGAAGTTTTGGGATTCCCGGCCCTGCAATATCAAGCATTCAATGGCTGAAGTAGGCACTAGGAATTACTTTGAGGAAGTTGAGGCCCGAAAATATTTTGTAGAACCACATATCCCGGCATTCGCTGATTTTGCATCCTGGAGGGGGAAGAAGGTTTTAGAAATTGGGTGTGGTATTGGCACAGATGCCATAAATTTCGCAAGATCGGGTGCCATATATACAGGTGTCGAACTTTCGAATTCTTCTTTAGATCTTACTAAAAAACGTTTTGAAGTATTTGGCTACAAAGCAAAAAATCTTTTAATAGGAAATGCTGAAGAAATATCGGATCTGTTGCCTGGGCAAACTTTTGACCTTATATACTCCTTTGGTGTTCTTCACCATACACCAAGTATTGAAAACGCATTGGCTTCAATTCAAAAAATTTCACAATCAGACACAATTCTGAAAATCATGGTTTATGCAGAGAATTCCTATAAACAGGCAATGATCAATGATGGGCTGGATCAACCAGAGGCTCAATTCGGTTGCCCGATTGCAAATTCCTATACCAAAGAGAAGATTACCGAATTACTTGATGTTGCCGGATTTAATACAAACAAAATTTCCCAGGATCACATTTTCCCCTATAAAGTTGAACAATATAAGAATTATGAATATTTAAGGGAAGATTGGTTCCAAAGTATGCCAGCAAAAGTGTTTGAGGCCCTTGAGAAGAGTTTTGGTTGGCACCTTTTGGTAGATGCATCCCCAAAGTAATTAACAAAGCGAAAATAACGTGAGTGAAATTTTTTGACTTTTAGGAATTTAAAAACTCCGGTTTACCTCAAAATTATAATTATTGATTTCGCTACTTCGATCGAGTGTCAACCAAGACTTTGGTCCTTTATGCCAGAAAATGGGACTAATGACCAAACCCTTTTTATTTAGTAACGCCCCAACGAAACTAAAGCTAGACTTGCCGATTAGTAGTACGTCTGCTTTTGACATTACCTGCCAAGCTGAAATTGGGTCAATATTACTTATAATCGAAAGATCTTGATATTTTTTAAATCCAGATAAAACGCTCGAGTCCTGAAGCTCTAATCTGCCCTCATTATCAATGATCCCTGAATCTTTCCAATATTTCATGGTTTGTTGGTTGGCTCCCATAGGCACTTTCCAGATTTTTTCTGTACTCACATCTGTGTGAATCAAAATTTCATATTCCTTACCTGCCGCAGTTATTTTCGAAATTAGCGTGTCAAGTATTTCTAAATACCAATCATCCGGTGTGAATCTATCCGACAAATGACTCTCACTAACTTTTGCACGTCCTACATGTAATTGTATTGAGATTTTTTCTTCAAAAACTCTCGCGCTGGAAGTGGGCACGATGTTTATGAAATTTGCGTACGCCTGTGGGTATCTCTCAATTAAGGAATATGGATTACTGATTAAATAAAGGAAATCACGTTTTCTCATTGCACTTTCTACTTTTTTGTAGCCAAAAAAGATCATATTAAAGATTCTAAATTTAAAAATATGCTTGAAACTAAAGCTTTTCAAAATGGGATTTACCGGTTTTGATTCATCAAGAAACCTTATGAAATCATTCAACTTACTAATGTGATCCCGCATTTCACTATGCGTGTTTATTCCATCTCCTGGATTAAAATCTACTTCAATCACTTTATGGTGTGCATATTTGACACCAACAAATTTTGCGAGGGAATAAATCGCAAATATTCTTTGAACCTGTGCGCCAGAGCCGTCTTGTGTCGACTGGTTGTCATAGCCAAAGAAAATTGCCATCACAATATTATAGGCTATAGTCGCATGAGTTCACATTGCAAAAACACATTTTTATAGTAGATTCAATTCATGGATAATTGTATTTTGGGCGTAGTTGGATTAGGAAAGCTCGGCTTACCGCTTGCAGCGACTTTAAGCAATGCAGGCCATTCTGTAATGGCGGTAGATCTAAATGAAGATTTAATTGACAGACTAAACCAAAATATTTTTGATTTTATAGAGCCCAATCTAAATAGCTATCTAGAGTTAAGTTCCTCAAGGATTACATTCACGACTGATTATAGGAAACTGCGCTCTGTGGAAGTTGTATATCTAATTGTCCCCACCCCCAGTGATGCCGATGGGTTTTTTCTTAATGATTACTTGCTTAGCGCTATTTCTGAAATTGGCAAAGTTTGGGCGACGATCGATGAATTAAGAACTTTGGTAATTGTATCTACGGTGATGCCAGGTTCAACAAGGAGAGCCTTGATACCCTGCCTCGAGAAGGCGTCAGGGAAGAAAACTGGAGATAATTTGCAAGTCTTATACTCACCGGAGTTCATTGCAATTGGATCAGTGATAAAAGACTTGCACTACCCAGATTTACTTTTAATTGGTGGTACTGATACACGGTCTATAGAAAAGCATATTGCAATAATGAAATCAATTAATTTTAGTAATTCAATTGTCCGCATCCTTAATCTAGAGGAGGCCGAGCTAGTAAAGATACTTATTAACAACTACATAACGATGAAGATTACATTTGCAAATCACATAGCGGAACTTACGGATTTAATTCCCGGAACAAACTCTGCAACTATTGCAGAAGCAATTGGTAACGATTCCAGAATCGGAAACAAGTATTTACGACCTGGGTTGGGATTTGGCGGTCCTTGCTTCCCAAGAGATACACGAGCACTGACAGCATTTGCAAGTCAGTTTGGAATAAGTTCTGAAATTTCACACTCGGTCGAAAAAATGAATAACCGCCAACCCTATGCGATTGCAAAAAGAATACTTAATTTATTCCCAGATATCAAAAACGTTGGTATTTATGGCCTGGCATACAAGGCTGGCTCGGCACTAATTGAGGAAAGCCAGGCTGTAATGTTGGCGGCCGAGTTACTGCATTGTGGTTTGAAAGTTAGAGCATACGATCCGCTAATTCGAAAGTCATCTGAAATTGTATTAAATGAATTAGAATATTCGAATAATCTTGAAATTTTAGAAACTGTTGGATTATTGATATGTACTCAACCATTATCTCTAGATGATGAGGTACGTTTAAAGGATATTCCAAAGATAAATATATTTTAACTTATCCCTTTTGATAGAATAAGAAATTTTTGTGAATCCTGTTAACAATAAGGAGATTTAGATATGTTAGATCATCTACATGAATTGTGATACGAAAAATTTTGGGGACAAGTAAGAAGAGATTTTACCCATCTTCACGAACCTCTTTAATGACACAAAGAGGTTCAATTTAAAAGCACTATTTGTTGATTCCAGATAATTTAAGTTAATTTCAGCAGTAAAAAAGGTGATTTTTTTAGGATACTTTTGTGCCCCACATGATTTCAAAATCCATGCATTAGGCATCTATTTTGACATATTCAATAAATCTAATTCTTTTACAATCCAAATAACCACTAAAGTCATCTAGTTTAGATATAGGTATATGCTCTGATTTGGATTGCGACAAATTCATAGAATCTAGTGGACTGGGCCTACTTGAAATTCTGATCAGGTATTTTTATTTTAAACTGATGGTTTAGACTTTTAGAGGGAATCGCGACAGGCAATATGAAAAAATATCTTCAGCGAGATTCACTGCTTTTACAGATTATTCTGGTGTTAATCAAACTAAAATATAGGTTATCACCAAGTATGCCATCACTAAATGTCCTTTACTCTTAGACTCTTGGAGAATAACATCTTTTGAAATCTTTAAACATCTTAGTACCGATAAATTCTTCTGACTTTTCCGCATCGTCATCAACAAAGCTAGGTAGAAAATTACGATGAATCTGTTTGCCGTTATATTAAGCAAAGCATTTTTTTTTCCATGCCATCTATGAGCTTTACGAACCAATCTGCCAAGTTTGTTAGGACTACTAGATGCTATGTTGTAATAGGATAAAACAGATACTAATTGATCATAAAATATTTTATCTCCCTTAGTAGCTAAGCAACTTAAGTCAGAAAATAAATCTGGATTATTAAAGTTAGGGTAAAATACCTCAATACAATCTACCGAAGCGCTTGGGGTATCTACTGTCAGTAAAATTGCATCTTTTGAAATCCTGGGGATTACTCCTGAAAGTAAAAGTCGTTGGGCCCAATCAATATCTTCTGCTTCACCCCAAGACAAGAAAGAATTTAGTTGGATTTTCTCAAATATTTCTTTTTTGACAACTATGCAGCCACCGTTAATCCACATTTTTTCATCAATTACTTGGTTTACTAATCTTTTAATTGAAGAATCTTGAAAAGTCAAGAGTCCAGGATACTCATTTTGAGATTCTGAAAATATTTGTTTAGGTGCAACAACGCCGTAATCATATCCAAACTTTGCAAATGATTCGAAAAAGTTTTTGTCCAATAAATATCTATCATGTAATATCAACAAGTTTGATCTCTTTGCGTTAGAAGCAAGTACATTCTTTTTCAATGAAATTCTGGCGTCCCGACCCTCGTCTATGAATTCAATAAATTTTATATTTTTTTCAATCTTTGTAGAAATTGATTTTGGGCCTGCAACTAATACTTCTATCTCATTACAGTTAACTAAGTTACGCGCCGTTTTATTAATATGTTCTAGTGAACTTCCGCTTGTTATGTAACACACAGACCATGATTCCATTATTTCTATTTTTCTAGTGACTTCAACTGTAAACTCATTAAGGAATATCCCGACTTTCTCAAAGCTAATTAGTTGACAGTCGCGTTCAGGCGAATTTGCCCCTAGAAATATCAAAAGGCTTCGAAGGTCGCTACCCAGATATTCTCTAGCTTTGAATTTTATAGTGCCTTTAGATTTCACACTTCGAAATGATTCGTCAAGAATTATCTTCCAATCAGGTGAACCAAGCTGAATGGTTTCCACAATTTCACATTTTTGTGTTGAGCTGTATGCCACCAAAGGAAGTCGCAAATTTGAATTCAATTCATATTCTAAAGTTTCATTAGTTGTAGAATTGATTAATCTGAACAAAGTCAATTATTTTATCCTTTCCAAATTTTCATAGCTCCTCACTAACCTCTATTTCTGTCTTAAGATTAGCGCAGACACCAGCGCTGCATCATCATATATTACTTAATTTCATTTATTATTTGATCATGCTCATCGATAGTAAGTCAATTTTCGCGCATCGCGGTTTCTGGATGAATTCTTTTCCTCAAAACTCAATAGATTCTTTTGAGGCCGCAGAGAATAAAGGATTCTCCATAGAAACTGATTTGAGAAGTTTTAATGGAGATGTGGTAATTAGCCACGACTCTATTTTAAGTGAAAGTAATGTCAGACTGAGTAGTTTGACTCAGCTCAATTCATCTTTTGCGTTGAATATTAAGGAAGATGGACTTCAGTCAAAAATAGTAGACCTGCGAGAATGGATAAAGAGTTCAAGTTCATTTGTATTCGATGGCTCTTTACCGGAGATGTATCGCTACAAGAATCTCGGAATAGAACATGCACTGAGAATAAGTGAGTACGAAAGAGAGTTAGCTTGGGATTGCAATACAGTTTGGTTGGATTCATTTGAGTCTGATTGGTGGATTGATGATATTTCATTGATTGAGAATCTTCAGGGCAAAAACGTCATTATTGTTTCGCCTGAATTGCATGGACGTGAACATAGGAATCTCTGGAGTTACTTACGTGAGTCTCGCCAGAAAGGTCGTTTTAATTTCTCAATCTGTACCGATATGCCAGTAGAGTTTGCAGCGTGGTGATGCAAGATTCAATTAAAGCAGTTCTCTTTGACATGGATGGTGTCTTGATTGATGCAAGAGACTGGCATTATCATGCCTTGAATCAAGCATTAGAGCCTTTCGGCGCTGAGATAAGCTATGAAGACCATTTAGAAAGATTTAATGGAATGTCAACAAATACAAAACTCAAGATATTGAGTGCCGAAAACAACTTACCGATATCGCTACACAAAGTAATAAATGAAATCAAGCAGGATAGAACCTTGAGAATTGCAGGACAATTATGTTTTCCAGTAGTACAGCACCAAATTTTGCTATCTAGATTACGGCTTCATAAAATATCTGTAGCATGTGTAACAAATAGTATTAAGAAAACTGCAGAAGCGCTTCTCGATTTTGCCCAACTGCTTGGGTTTTTAGATGCACTTATTACAAATCAAGATGTGACTCGGCAGAAGCCAGACCCCGAGTGTTATTTGCTCGCATGTAAGACACTAGGGGTTAAACCTTCTGAAGCTTTGGTGATCGAAGATGGCGACTATGGAGCCGAAGCAGCTCTTAAAGCCGGTTGTCAAATAATTCGAGTCAATTCACCTAGTGATGTGAATCTAGAGCTATTACTTAGTAAAATGCCTTACTTGATGGATACCCCAAATTGAGTTATCAATCCGTAATACTAGCGGCTAGCGGAAAAAATAATTTTGTAGGTAGTTTCAAAAAATGCACGTTTTTAGTAAACCCCAAAATGAATTTGCTAAAAGCGGCAACTTTAACAAATGACACTGCCTCAAATATAGTTGTAGCACTTAATACAGACGAATATGACTTCTTCCAATCATTTGAATTTAATGACAATACTTCTCTTGTCGAAATAAGGAATAAGACTAGGGGTGCTCTAGCTACCTCTGGCTTATGTTTGGATAAACTTAATAATGACGCACCAATAGTTATTCAATCGGTTGATGGTTTATGTTTTGATTTGATGGATAAATTTGTTAAAGAAATGCAGAGAAATAGTGCTGACGGCGGTGTCGTTGTTTTCCCTTCGAATGACCCCAAGTACTCATACGTAAGGGTAACCGAAAACAAACCAATTGAGTTTGCAGAGAAGCAGTTGATCGGAGAGCTAGCAACAGCTGGAATTTTTTACTTCAAGAGTAAAGAGCTTCTGATCGATTCAATTCTTTGGGCAATTTTGTTTCAAATTAAGTACATGGATAATTACTACCTCTCATCGGCTATGAATAAACTAGTTTTTGAAGGAAAAAACGTGTCTTTATACAGGATCAATGAAGAGTCGTACTTTAGGTTTGCTACTGAAGATGAGGCTTTGGATGCTAGAGAAAGATTGGGGAATCGCAATTTTGGATAAATATTTTCTAAATTCCTTCGTAGGCGGCTGGGTCGTTGGCGACTTTAATCCATCGCTTTTTAAAAGTGATTGCATGGAAATCGGAGTAAAAAAATTTCTTCTGGGAGATCGAGAGTTGTCCCATAAGCAATTGATCGCCACAGAAATTACGATCATAGTTAGTGGAAAAGTTAGAATAGGAAAAGAAGTATTCATCGAAGGTGATGTTGTGGTTATACCTCCCGGTGAGTATGCTGATTTCGAGGCGCTTTCAGACGGAGCCTTGACTTGTATAAAATTCCCAAGTATTCCGAGCGATAAGATTCTCGAATGACAACTCCGATTCAACTTGTGATTCCTGCTGCTGGGGCAGGGTCCAGATTCCGTGAAGTCGGGATATTGACCCCTAAACCACTAATTCCAATTTCTGGAATCCCAATGATTATTTGGGTGATTACTAACTTTGAATTATGTGATGAAGATAAAATAATAATTATCTGCCAGAAAGATGATAACCTGAAAGCAAACCTAGAAGATTTTATGCATCTTGTGCCATGCGATATCGAGTATGTAGAGATAAATGGCTTGACTGATGGGCCAGCAACAACGGTTTCTCTATCAATTGGCCATCTTGATTTAGAAAGACCTGTGATTATTGCTAATTCTGATCAATATGTTTCGGAGGGTTTACCTGAATTTATTAATTCAGTGAGAGATTCTATGAGTGATGGAACTATTTTAACAATGGAAGCCTCCGGAAACAAATGGTCGTACATAGGTAGAGATAGCAGCGGCAAGGTAACTGAAGTGGTAGAAAAAAAGGAAATTTCTAGCGAAGCTACCGTTGGAATTTATGCGTGGTCGACCGCAGGTAAAATGATGGAAAGTATCACTTATTTGAAGTCCATCAACTTGAGAGTAAATAACGAGTATTACGTAGCGCCGACTTATGGATATCTCATTAAAAATGATTTGACGATTGGAACCGTGACTGTCGGCAAACATGGTGAGGCAGTTCATGGCCTTGGCACTCCAAATGACCTAGATCAGTTCTTGAGCCACGTAGATTTTGAGATTTTTAGAAAACAGGTAACGGGCTAAGTGTGATGCAAAGAACCCCAGCATTTCCTAGTATCCCGCCCTTGAGTTAAACTCTAGGGATGCGGAACCCAAATGAGAACAAAAAGCACTTACAACTACATGGCATTCTTCTTGAGTCTGGTCTAAGGCTACAGGGTGAAAAAATCCTAATCGACGCCTCCGTAAAGTCCATTAGATTTGATGTAGGGATGTCGAGAAATGCCCCCAATAGTGCGGTCTGGATCTCAAGAGACCCAAAAATGTTAATCCTCGGATTTGAACCAGTTCAACAAAATAGACAAGGACTCTATACAAATGAAGGTGTTGATAACTGGCTCACTGAAATTAACTTAGCCAAATTACCACGCTTAGCTTTAGAGTTCTTGAGTCATGCACTAAATCGCCTTCCTTTTCAAATTAGTTCCGAGATAAGAAAAATCCTTCGTAGACATATTGATATTCAACTACCCTGTAAAACAATTCGTAAAAATGTATTTGTTATGGGTTGTGCCCTTGGAAGTGTGTGGATTCCCGAAGGGGCGAAATTTTACATTACTGAGGGTGACTCTGGGTGCTCTTCTTTGCTAGAGCCAATCGATTTCGAGGTTAAAACAGTTGAAAAGGTTCAAGTTTTGACCCTTGCCCAGTTTATTGAATCCCTACCAGAGGAATGTTACCAATACCTTGATTACCTTAAGATTGATGCTCAAGGTAGTGATTTAGAAATACTAAAAGGTTTGGGCGACCATATCAAAAAGTTTAAGTGTGTCACAGTCGAATGCGTGAGTACAAAGTCTGCCTATAAGAATGAGACCAATCAATTCTTGAGTGTGAGTAACTACTTGGATTCTATGGGCTTCAAAATTTTTATTAATAGTCCGTTACATTCGTGGAAACTATCGCGAAAAAAAATTTTCCTAGAAGTAGATGATCCAACATTTCTTAATACTAATTGGATAGAGAAAAATCAGAGAAAACCTTTTTGGGCTTATCAAAGATCTTAGGTAGTTACTTGTGAACAGTACTTCTTAGCAAAACCCTACTGGCATTTTTGTGGGCCCAGACGGGCTCGAACCGTCGACCCACGGATTAAAAGTCCGTTGCTCTACCGACTGAGCTATAGGCCCTACTAGGCGGTAATCATATCGAAGATTAAAGCCCTTATTTAACGCCCATTAGCCGCCCGCGCCAAGCGGTCCCTGATCGCAACCCCAATACCAATGCCAATGGGCTGAACTACAACTACTTCCAAAAGCCCCTGGGCATCAGCTTCTCGAAGAGCCGAATAGAGGATCTGGGCAAACTCCTCATCATCACTAGGTGATGCAAGGCGAATAACGCCTTGAGGAGTTTCAATATTTTTATGGGCAATAAAACCTTGGCCTGCTATCGGAACTTCACAGAGCAAAACCTTTGCAGCCGGTGCATAGTGATTTTCTAATGAACCACTCACTCGTATTGCATCCACGCCATCAATGCTCACAGCTGTAAGCCCAGTTACTTCTTCAATCATTGCAGTACTAATTGCACCTGGGCGCAGCACTCTAGGTAGTAATCCGGTGCAATCAATAATCGTTGATTCCACTCCCACGGCACATGCCCCACCATCTAAAACTAAATCATCTTTAGATAAGTAATCTGCAAGCTCTTCAACTACTGCAGCAGCTGTTGTGGGGGAGACATGACCAAAGCGATTAGCACTCGGTGCTGCCATACCCTTACCGCCCGCCTTCTCAAAGGCCTCAAGTAACGCCAGCGCCACAACATGATCCGGCACCCGAACCCCAACGGTGTCCTGCCCACCTGTTACAAAATCACTCGCTAACTCACTTCGCTTTAACACTAATGTCATTGGCCCTGGCCAAAATTTGCGCGCCAGCGCAATTGCATATTCAGGAACATCACTTGCCCAATCACCCATGCGATCCATAGATGCAATATGGACGATTAAAGGATGATTATTAGGTCGTCCTTTAACTGAATAAATCCTTGCCACAGCAGTTGAGTTACAGGCATCAGCACCTAGCCCATAGACGGTTTCTGTGGGAAAGGCCACTAAATCCCCTGTCATTAAATGCTCTGCTGCAGAGGCCATGGAATCTGCCGTGCAGTTAGAGAGGAATTGGCTCACCCCTTAATTCTCTCACTTTTCTCAGCATTTATTGACGCCAATACAAGCCTATGAGCGATAATAGATACATGAAACTAAACCGTATTCGCACAATCGCATCCATCATCACCGTCGCTGCAGTTGCAGGGGTTATAGCCCTAGCTATTCCAGCCAATGGCTCTGGCACCACCGATAACCGCTACATCACTGTCACGGGTGTTGGTACAGTCTCAGTAGTCCCGGATGCAGTTCGCTTTAATGCCACAGTCTCTGCCCTTGCATCAACAAATGCAGCAGCACTCTCCTCTGCCAGCAAATCAGCAGCAGCCGTGCGTGCAGCGCTCAAGGAAAAAGGAATTGCAGTTAAAGATATTCGCTCTGCCAACATCTCTGTTTATCCTGAATACAACTACACCCAAGAAGCTGGCACCAAAATCACTGGCTACCGTGCATCACAATCATTTGATGTTCTAGTAAGAAAAGCATCTGATGCTGGCACAATCATTGAAGCGGTAGTAAGTGCAGGAGGCGACAATGTGCAATTAGGTGGCGTAATACCGACAACACTTAATCCATCACTTGCCACAGAAGAGGCTCGAGCTGCAGCAGTAGCGAACGCGAAATCAAAAGCTTCTTCCTATGCAAAACTTCTAGGAACAAGTATCGGCAAAGTCCTATCCCTTGAAGAGCAATCTTCACCTATCTACTCATCACCATTTCCAATGGCCAAGGCAGGAGCAGCAGATGCTGCAGCCGTTGAGATTGATCTAGGTGAGCAAGATGTAACAGTGACAATTACTGTGCGCTGGGCCCTTAATTAAGCGGTAATTAATGCGGTTTGGTTGCACGCCTATTGGCGGGTAAGATTGCCAAGCCTTGAAACGTCCCCATCGTCTAGGGGCCTAG
>Ga0214919_10006292_pt1 | contig 16371 bp, 10 predicted proteins | sample LL1503_MetaG_FD_177994 | JGI IMG/M metagenome (GOLD analysis project Ga0214919, IMG submission 177994) | Freshwater microbial communities from Lake Lanier, Atlanta, Georgia, United States - LL-1503 | ecosystem: Environmental > Aquatic > Freshwater > Lake | place: USA: Georgia | collected... | reverse complement strand
GTTGATTCCGTTTGACCTCATCCCACGCATCATTGCGGCGAACGAATGGGGGCAAATGCAGCAAGGCCTGGCCCAACGTGTCAGTGCGCTGAACCACTTTATTCACGACATTTACCACGATCAAAACATCTTGCGTGCGGGGCTCATCCCCAAAGAGCAAATTTTGAACAATGCACAGTTTCGCCCAGAGATGATGGGCGTGGATGTGCCCAATCAGGTGTACTCACACATCAGTGGCATCGACATTGTGCGAGCGCCCAACGCCCAAGGCGAGGGCGAGTACTACGTGCTCGAAGACAACCTGCGCGTGCCCAGCGGTGTGAGCTACATGCTGGAAGACCGCAAGATGATGATGCGCTTGTTCCCCGAGTTGTTCAGCCAGTACCGGGTGGCGCCGGTGGCCCATTACCCCGACTTGCTGCTGGAGACCTTGCGTGCCAGTTGCCCGGCCACCACCGACAACCCCACCGTGGTCGTGCTCACGCCCGGCATGTACAACAGTGCTTATTTCGAGCATGCTTTTTTGGCCCAGCAAATGGGTGTCGAGTTGGTTGAAGGTCAAGACTTATTTGTGCGCGATAACTTTGTTTACATGCGCACCACCCGCGGCCCCAAGCGGGTGGATGTGATTTACCGGCGGGTGGACGATGACTTTTTGGACCCAGCGGTGTTTCGCCCCGACTCCAGCCTGGGTTGCCCTGGTCTGATGGGTGCTTACCGCGTGGGTCATGTGGCCATTTGCAATGCCGTGGGCACGGGCATTGCAGACGACAAGTCCATTTATCCGTATGTGCCCCAGATGATTGATTTTTATTTGGGTGAGAAACCCATTTTGAACAATGTGCCCACCTACCAATGCCGGCAGCCCGAAGATTTGGCCTACACATTGGCCCATTTGAATGAATTGGTGGTCAAGGAGGTGCATGGTGCTGGGGGGTATGGCATGCTGGTGGGGCCGGCCGCCACCCGCGCCGAGGTCGAGCAATTTCGCCAAGCGCTGCTGGCAAAACCTGAGGGATACATCGCCCAACCCACCCTGAGTTTGTCGACTTGCCCCACCTACGTTGACAGCGGTATCGCACCGCGCCACATCGACTTGCGCCCCTTTGTGCTCAGTGGCACCAGTGTGCAAATGGTGCCGGGTGGGTTGACTCGCGTGGCATTGAAAGAGAACTCTTTGGTTGTCAACTCATCGCAAGGTGGTGGGACCAAGGACACCTGGATATTGGAGGTCTGACCATGCTCAGCCGCACCGCAGACCACTTGTTTTGGATGTCGCGCTACACCGAACGGGCAGAAAACACCGCACGGTTGTTGGACGTGAGTTACCAAACCTCTTTGTTGCCCCAGTCCGACCAAGTGGCCCAGTTGGGTTGGCAAGGCTTGCTCTCGATCAGCGAACTGCTGCCTTCTTACGAGGCTTTGTATGGTGCCATCACCCCAGCTTCGGTGATGAGCTTCATGGTGAAAGATGAGCGCAACCCATCATCCATCCTGTCGTGTTTGCGCGCCGCCCGCGAAAACGCCAGGGCCGTGCGCGGCACGCTCACCACCGAGGTGTGGGAGACGCAAAACCAAACCTGGTTGGAGATCAACCGCATGCTGCGCGCTGCTGAGTTTGAGCAAGACCCGGGCGCTTTTTTCGAATGGGTGAAATTTCGCTCTCACCTCTCGCGCGGTGTCACTGTGGGCACCATGCTCATGGACGAAGCCTTGCACTTCATGCGTTTGGGCACTTTTTTAGAGCGGGGTGACAACACGGCGCGCTTGGTCGATGTGAAGTTTCACGCACTGCAAAATGATTTTTGGGGTTCCGCCCATGCCAAGGACCAAGAGTATGACTTCTACCATTGGAGTGCCATCTTGCGCAGTGTTTCGGGCTTTGAGATATACCGCAAGGTGTACCGCGATGTCATCAAACCCGAGCGGGTGGCCGAGCTGTTGATATTGCGCGCCGACATGCCGCGTTCATTGCACGCTTGCTTGAACGAAGTGGTGCACAACTTGGCGGCTGTGGCCAACGCCCAGTCGCAAGAAACCGCGCGCAAGGCGGGCAAGCTGTTGGCTGAGCTGCGTTACAGCAGCATTGACGAAATTTTGGCCACTGGTTTGCACACCTTTTTGACCCAGTTTTTGGACCGCATCAATGAACTTGGTGCTGGCATCAGCCAAGATTTTTTGGTGGCCGCTTGATGGCCTGGTTCCATCTGTCGCTCATCAATGGGCTTTGATGGCCGCTCTGGCTTGTGCAGGGCTGGCCACTGAGCGGCCCAGCACGCTGCACAGCTTGGCCATGCGCTCTACCAGATGCGTGTTGCTGGGTGCCAGTTGGGTTTGGCCAAAGTCTTTCACATCGTCTTCGAACCCCACCCGCACATGGCCGCCGAGTTCAATGGACAAGGACCGCAAGCCCAAACCATGGCGCCCGCCTTTGGCAAACCACCACTGTGATTGCGCTGGCAGCGATTGCGCCAGATTGACCAAGTGCAGTGTGCCCTGCGCCATGCTGGCAGGCTCTTTCAAAATCAGGCCAAAGCAGGCCGGGGCAAGCACAACACCGCGCTCAATCAAGCCCAATGCCCCTTTGAGCATGGCATCGTTATAAACCGATAGTTCAGGGCGCACCCCTTGGTCTCGGATGCGCTCGGCCATCTCTTGGGTCAGCGCGTGGGCATGTGCATCTTCTTTGAGGTAAGCGCCCAAGGGCAGTGAGACCATTTCGGGTTGGAGCACGATGGGCTCCAAAGCCTCGTCCACGGTAAAGCCAGGTGTGCCCAAGGAAATTTGCAGCACGATGTCGCAGCGCGATCGGATGCGGTCAACGATTTCGGTGAACACCGCCAGTTGTTGGGTGGGTTTGCCTTGTGCATCGCGGGCGTGGATGTGCGCGATGCTCGCGCCAGCCTGGGCGCAACGCACCACTTCGTCGGCAATCTCCGTGGGGCTGATGGGGGTGGCCGGGTTGTCTTTTTTGCCCGCATAGGCCCCGTTGGGGGCCACCATGATCATCACCGGTGTGTTCATGCGCTGGCCCCTTTGCGCACGATCTGCACCGGTGTGCCATCGATCAAAGCACTGGGTGCGCCCGCGGGTGCGCTTTGCGCGGGGTGGGCTTTCAGCCACGCGGCCAATTGGCCTTGGGCGCCACCGTGGGCGATGATGTCTTGCAGCACGGCTGGCATAGGCGGAAATTGCACTTGCTTGCCTTGGGTGTGGTTGATGGCCTGGCCGCTGGCAAAGTTCACCTCGATGTCGTCGCCCGATTGGGCAAACCCATTGACGTGTTCGCAGCCGGTCAGCACAGGCAAGCCTTTGGAGATGGCCCCGCGCATGGCCTTGTAGGGCATGGAGGTGCAAAGCACTCCCATGCCTAAGGCTGCCATGGCAATGAAGCCTTGGATGTGTGGCTTGCCACAGCCAAAGTCGCGCCCTGCCAGGACAAAGTCGCCCGGGCGAACACGCGCAGCAAATGTGGGGTCTATGCCTTCGAACAAATGGGGAATGAGTTGTTCTGGATCGGTGATGCGGCCAATGGCGAATTTGAATGCCATCACGCCTTCGTCCAAGGGGATGCCGTCGCCAAACACATGGCAGCGGCCGCGCTGGGTCATGGGGTGTGTCATGGTGTCTTTCAAGTGTGGATCAAAAGGCGTGGATCGGCCAAACAGCCGGCTATGGCCGATGCCGCCACCGTCAATGGGCTGCCCAAATAAATGTGACCATCGTGGGCACCAAATCGGCCCGCGTGGTTGGTGGCAGCCGTGGCAATGGAGACCTCACCAGGCCCCAGTGGTGCCATGGATCCACCGGCACACGGGCCGCACCCGGGGGGCAACATGATGGCCCCAGCGTCCAAAAATATTTGTGTCAGCCCATCGTCGGCCATGCGCCGCGCGGTTTGGGCCGTACCGGGCACGACAAAAAAGCGCACACCATCGGCCACGCGCTGGCCTTGGAAGAGGCGTGCCGCATCGGCAAAGTCTTGGTACATGCCCGAGCCGCAGGCGCCCAAGGTGGCATGGTCAATGGGCTGGCCCAGCACACGCTCCAAGTCCTCGGCGCGGTCGGGCCCGCCTGGCAACGCCACTTGTGGTGCCACACTGCTGAGGTCAAAGTCAAAGCGGCCCTCGAAAGGCGCGTTTGCGTCGCTGATGAAGTCGGGGGCGTTTTGGGCATCTATCCCAGGGGGTGGGGTCGCAAACAGCACATTGGCCACGCCCATTTCGGTGATGGAGTTGCACAAGGCCACACGCGAGGCCAAATCCAGCGTGTCAATGCCCGGCCCCCCAAACTCGATGACCCGGTAGTCGTGCTCGACGCCCCAACGCCCCTGAGCAAAACCATGCGCCAATAAAAAGCCAACGTCGCGCGCATGCGAACCCACTGGCAGGCGGCCTTTTAAATCAATTCGCACCGTCTCAGGCACACGGGTCCACAAGCTGCCGGTGGCCAACACGGCGGTGACTTCGGTGCCCGCGGCCATGGCCAGGGCACCGACTGCACCAAAGTTGGTGCAATGCATGTCATAGGCAAACAAAAACATGCCCGGTTTGATCAAGCCTTGTTCCATCGGAAAAATGTGGCCGTGGCCACCGCGCCCCGCGTCGTAAACCTGACCGACTTTCCAAGCTTTTGCAATCTGGCGAATGTTGCGCCCGCGCTCGACTGCGCGCTGCGATCCATAGGCCACCTCGTGGTCGGTGACAAACATCACCCGTTCGGAGTTGGCAATGGCACCGTAACCCAGGGCGTGCAACTCTTTGTAGGCGGTTTCCACAAAGCCGTCGTGGACGATCACCCACTCAGGATGGGGGTAAATCACCTCCCCTGGTAAGACGTGTTCGCGTTGGCAAGCACGGGCCAGTATTTTTTGTGTGGCCGTCATGGGGGCTGCTTGGGTCATGGCTTCTCCATTTGAGAATCGAAGCGGCGCGATTCACGCCACGTGCAAAGGCATGGTGGCGATTTTGTCGCCACCTCGGTAGGCCAGCTGTCGCCAAGGGGGCTGGGTCGGGGTAAATACGTGTTTGGCAGTGCTGATGTGAGCCTACATTGGACACTGATTCGCAGCGGTTTGCCCATGGATGTGCTTTGGGTGGGTGGTGAGCGACACAATTCAAGGAGTGGATCGAATGAAATCTTTCGCGTGGATGCACCGCACGGTGCGTGTGGGCTTGGCCGCTGTTTGCATGGCGTTGTGCAGCTCGGTGGCCATGGCACAAGCTTACCCCAGCAAGCCCATCAAAATCATCGTGCCCTATCCGCCGGGCAATGCCTCAGATGTGGCTGCGCGAATTTTGGGTGAAGAGCTGTCGCGCCGCATCGGTCAGCCCGTCGTGGTGGAGAACAAACCTGGTGCCACGGGTGCGGTGGGGGCGGTGTTTGTGGCCAAGTCGCCGCCCGATGGTTACACCTTGCTGATGACGTCCACGTCATTTGCCATCAGCACTGCCCTGGTGGCCAATTTGCCCTACAACATCAACACAGATTTTGAGCCTGTGGTGCATGTCGGTGGCAGCGGAGGCATGGTGTTGGTGGTCAACCCCAGCTTTCCAGCCAACAACTTGCAGCAATTTGTCAGCCTGATCAAGAGCAACCCGGGCAAGTACAACTACGCCCACGTGGGTCGCGGCACGATTCAACATCTGACGATGGAAATTTTTCTCTCCATGACCGGTGCCCAGGTCGAAGCCGTGCCCTACAAAGGCAGTGTGCAGGCCATCACCGACATCATTGGCGGTCAAATTCCCATGATGTTTGATTCGCCCAGCTCAGCGGCCACCTTCATCGATGGCGGCAAGCTCAAGGCTTTGACCAGTGCGGCCGATGGGCGCAGCACACGCTTGCCCCAAGTGCCCTCGGTCACCGAGTCGGGCATCCCTGCGTTGGACAACTTCCGTGTTGGCGGATGGGTGGGCATGTTGGCACCGGCCAAAACCCCCAAGCCCATCGTCAAAATGCTCAACGAAGAGTTGATCAAAATCATGCAAAACCCCGACATCAAAAAACGCTTGCTCACCGGGGGATTGGAAGCCATGGGCGAGCACCCACCCGAGAAGTTTGGTGAATTTTTGCGCGCCGATATGGCGCGCTGGCAGGCTGCGGCCACTGCGGCCAAAATTCCCAAGGAGTAAGCCAAATGGCTTGCACTGGGGGCTGTCGCCGCAAGGGGCGGCGGGCCGCCAAGCCCCTGGCGCTTCAGTGTGCTGGCGCGATCATGCCTTGGTGGCGCAGCAAGGCGTCGAGTTGCGGTTCACGGCCGCGGAAAGCTTTGAACGACGCCATGGCCGGCCGGCTGCCACCGGCTTCCAATATTTCTTTGCGGTAGCGCCGCCCCGTCTCTACGTTGGGTTCGCCATCGGGGTCGGCGGTTTCTTCAAATGCCGCATAGGCATCGGCCGATAAGACCTCGGCCCATTTGTAGCTGTAGTAACCCGCTGCGTAGCCACCCGCAAAAATATGGCTGAAGCTGTGGGGTGAGCGACCCCAAGCGGGCGCGGGCAGCACCGCGACTTCTGTGCGCACCTCGCGCAAGACCTGCATGAAATCTTGCGCACGCGCGCCTTCGGTGTGCAGCCGCATGTCAAACAGTGAGAATTCAATTTGGCGCAAGGTTTGCAACCCGCTTTGAAAGTTTTTCGCCGCCAGCATTTTGTCAAACAAGCTGCGCGGCAGCGGCTCGCCCGTGTCCACATGGCCGGTCATGTGGCGCAGCACCGACCATTCCCAGCAAAAATTTTCCATGAACTGGCTGGGCAGCTCGACAGCGTCCCATTCCACCCCACTGATGCCCGACACATCGCGTTCGTTGACCTGGGTGAGCAAATGATGCAACCCGTGGCCACACTCGTGGAACAAGGTGATCACATCATCGTGGCTGAGCAAGGGTGGCTTGCCATCCACACCATCGGCGAAGTTGCACACCAAATGGGCCACCGGCGTTTGCAACTGACCGGTATCGGGTCGCAACCAGCGGGCACGCACATCGTCCATCCAAGCGCCGCCGCGTTTGCCTGCGCGCGCGGCCGGGTCCAAGTAAAACTGGCCCACCAGTTTGCCGGCGCGCTCGATGCGGTAAAAACCCACGGCGGGATGCCACACCTGCGCTTGGTCTGCTCGGATGCTGACTTCGAACAAAGTCTCGACAATTTTGAATAAACCTGCCAGCACTTTGGGGGCGGTGAAGTAGGGCTTGATGTCTTGGTCGCTGAAAGCGAAGCGCGCTTCTTTGAGCTTTTCGCCAATGTAGGTCCAGTCCCAAGGTTGGGGGTCGGGCATGCCCAGATGCTGCGCGGCAAACGCGCGCATTTCTTGCACATCGCGCTCGGCACTGGGGCGGGCACGCTGGGCCAGATCGCGCAAAAAATCCACCACATGGGCGGGTGAGGTGGCCATCTTGTTGGCCAACGATACTTCCGCAAAATTGGCATAACCCAACAGAGCGGACTCTTCTTGCCGCAATGCCAAAATTTCTTGAATCAAAGCCGTGTTGTCTTGTTCAGGTTTGTCGGCCTGGTCGGACGCCCGTGTGACATAAGCTCGGTAGAGTTTCTCGCGCAAGCCGCTGCTTTGGGCGTACTGCATGATGGGCAGATAGCATGGCATTTTCAAGTTCAACAAGTGACCGCTTTGGCCCTGGGCCTGGGCAGCGGCTTGGGTGGCCTTGCACACGTCTTCAGGCACACCAGACATATCAGATTCGGTCACCAGCAGCGACCATTGATCGGTGGCGTCCAAGACGTTTTCGCTGAATTTTTGGCTCAGTTCGGCTTGTTTTTCTTGGATGGCAGCAAAACGGGTTTTGTGTTCTCCAGTTAATTCGGCACCAGACAGCACAAAGTTGCGCAAGGCATTGCTGCGCGCTTGCAGTTGCTCGGGGTTGAGTTGTGCAGGGTCCACGGCTTTGTATTTGGCGTACAAACGTTCATTGGCACCCATGCGGGTCCAAAATTCGGTCACCCTGGGCAATGCGGCGTTGTAGGCGGCACGCAATTGGGGTTCGTCGGCCACGGCTTGCAAATGGCCCACCACACCCCAGGCCCGGCCAAGTTGTTCGGCGGCGACATCCAACACCTGGGCCATGGCATGCCATTGGGCTGGAAAGTCGTCTGCACTGACTTGGGCCAAGGCTTGTTCGGCCCGTTCAAGCAATGGGTCCAAGGCGCTGGGGATGTCTTGCGGCGTGACCGCCTTGAACAGGGGCAGGTCGGAAAAATCAAGCAAGGGGTTGGGTCGTTGGGTCATGGTGTCAAACAGATAAGGTGCGTTTTGCAGATTCCAAGGTGTTGACCAGCAACATGGCAATGGTCATGGGGCCCACGCCACCGGGCACAGGGGTGATGTGGCCAGCGACTTGTCGCACGCCGTCAAAGTCCACGTCGCCGCACAACTTGCCCGCTTCGTTGCGGTTCATGCCCACATCAATGACCACGGCGCCGGGCTTGACCATATCGGCGGTGACGGTGTTGCGTTGGCCAACGGCGGCTACGATCACATCGGCTTGCAAGGTGAAGGCTTTGAGGTTGATGGTGCGGCTGTGGCAGATGGTCACGGTGGCGTTTTGCGCCAGCAGCATCAGCGCCATGGGTTTGCCCACGATGTTGCTGCGGCCAATCACCACCGCATGTTTGCCGTTCAGCGGGTAGTCAATGCTCTCGAGCATCTTCATGCAGCCGTGGGGTGTACAAGGCCAAAAGCCGGGCATGCCAGTCATCAAAGCCCCGGCACTGGCGACATGAAAGCCATCCACATCTTTGGCCGGATCGATGGCTTCTATCACCTTGTGGGCGTCGATGTGGGCCGGCAGGGGCAGTTGCACCAAGATACCGTGGATCAAGGGGTCTTGGTTGAGCTGCGCCACCCGGGCCAGCAAGGCGGCTTCACTCAAGTCGGCGGGCAAATGATCCAACACCGAATGCAAGCCGGCTTGTTCGCAGGCCTTGACTTTGTTGCGCACATAGACTTGGCTCGCTGGGCTGTCGCCCACCAGCAGCACAGCCAAACCCGGCGTCACGCCACGCGACTTCAGGGCCAATGTGTCTTGAGCGACTTGGTCGCGCCAGTGTTGGGCCAAGGCGGCGCCATCGATGAGTTGAGCAGTCATGGTGCTGTGCAATGTGAAACGCCCGCATCACACGGGCGTTGGGGCTGGGGGGTTGGCAAGGCCTCAGGCTTTGACAGGGCTTTGGCCAAGGGCAATTTTGAGCAGATCGGCAACCGTGTTGGCATTGAGCTTTTCCATGATATTTGCGCGGTGCGCTTCCACCGTTTTGATGCTGATGCCCAAGTCGTCGGCAATTTGCTTGTTCAGGCGACCCGCCACGATGCGCTCGAGCACCTGGGCCTCACGCGAGGTGAGTTTGGCCATCAAGGCATCACGGCTGGCGGCTTGTTGGTAGTCGGCAAACGAGGTCTTGGCCTGCTCGAGCATGCGCTCGACCAAGTTGAGCAAGTCATCTTCTACAAAAGGTTTTTGGATGAAATCCATGGCGCCTTTTTTCATGGTGGTGACCGCCATGGGCACATCACCGTGGCCTGTGATGAACACCACGGGCAGCGGCGACTTGCGCTCGATCAGGCGGTCTTGCAATTCCAGACCGGTCATGCCACCCATGCGGATGTCCACGATCAAGCAGGCCACTTCGCGCGGATCAAACCGGCTGAGGAAACTTTCGGCGGAGTCAAAGCAACGCACGCGGTAATCCTTGCCCTCTAATAACCATTGCAAAGAGTCACGCACGGCCTCGTCGTCATCAACGACATAGACAGTGCCTTTTTTGGGGATCAAACTCATGCAGATACTCCGGGGTCTGGGGCGGGTTGCGTTAGAGAATTAGATGGCGGCGTGCTCACGGGCAGCCAGAATGAAAAACGGCATCCTGAAACATCGCTTCCATTGTAGAGGTTCTCGGCTTGCATGCGACCCAGGTGCGACTCGACGATGCTGCGACACAAGTTCAGGCCAATGCCCAGGCCTTCGGTCTTGGTGGAATAAAAAGCTTCAAACAAACGTTCTAATACTTGTGGTGACAGGCCCTGACCGGTGTCTGTGACAGAAAACTCAACCACATCTTGATCGCCCAAGCGCTTTGTTCCAACTTGCAGTTCTATGTGACGATGGGCCGAGGGCCGTTGGGCGTGGTCAATGGATTCGGCGGCATTCTTGAGCAGATTCATCAACACTTGCTCAATCAAGATGGCATCGACCATCACCTGGGGCAAGTCGTCGGGGATAAACCGGCTCAAGCGCACATTGCGCCGGCGCAATTCGATTTCGGCCAACTCCAAGGCCTCAAACACCATGGGGGCCACTTCGGCACTGACCCGGTTGGGTTCGCTGCGCTTCACAAAAGCACGGATGCGTTGGATGATTTGGCCTGCGCGTTGCGCTTGTCGGGCGGTTTTTTCCAGAGCGGCAAGCATTTCGGGTTCGCTGATGTGGCCGCTTCTCAACCGATTGACCATGCCGTTGCAATAGTTGTTGATGGCGGTCAGGGGTTGGTTGAGTTCGTGCGCCACGCTGGATGCCATCTCGCCCATGGTGATCAAGCGGCTGGCGTTTTGTGCCCGGGCCGCTTGCAACTCGGCTTGCTCCTCGGCTTGTCGGCGTGGGGTGATGTCGGTGGCAATCACCATTTGTGCCAGCCGCCCATCCACCCAATTGAGGTAGCGCGAACGCACCTCCAGCCATTTGCCCAATTCGGTGGTGAAAATTTCTGCATTCTCACTGGGTGCGGTGGTGATCCCCATGGTGGGCAAACCGGCCAAGGAGTCGATGTCTTTGCTCTCAATGTCGGTGTCTTGTGGTGGCATCCCGGCTTGGGCGATCAATTGCAAGTGGCCGTTGGCCTGGTTGCCAAACCACAAACGGTATTGGCCGTTGGCAAACAACAGTTCTTCGCTGCCCAACGGGGCCACAGAAACAGAAGCATCCAAAGCCTCCAGCACGGTGGTGAAACGTTCGTAGGAGGCGGCCAACTGGTCCCGGATGCGGTTGGGCTCGGTGATGTCGGTCATGGAGGTCATCCAGCCGGTTTGCTGACCGCGTGCATCGATCAAGGGTGACACATACAGGCGGGCAGCAAACAAGCTGCGGTCCTTTCGCTTGACCCGCACTTGAATGCCGCTGGGGCTGGTGCGCCCCGACAACTCTTCTTGCAATCGCAAGGTCAAGGTGTCACGGTCTTCCTCGGGCCAATATGGAAAGGGCGGCTTCAAGCCCACCAGTTCTTGCTCGGTCCAACCCGTCATTTGGCAAAAGGCCGCATTCACGTAGGTGATTTGACCTTGCAAGTCCATCGCCCGCATGCCGGTGAGGATGGAGTTCTCCATCGCGCGCCTGAAGTTGGTCTCTGCAATCAACGCTTGTTGGGCTTGGAGCCTGCGCCGGGTGTGGCGCCAACTGCCAATCAGCATCCAGGCGGTCAGCACGCTCAATGCGCCCACCAGCCAAAACAAACCATTGCCAATCAGACCTTGTGAGGTGCGGTAGGCCTGCGCACGAAGAATCAGGCTGTTGCCCACTGGGGAGACGGGCACAGAAAACTCATAGGCATCGGCCGTCCAGGGCATGGCGGGCGATGTGCGCACCCGGTTGGTGATGGCTTGCCCGGCCAGCACCATGCCCGCAGCGTCCATCAGTGACACTGCGTGGCGGGCCGTGATGTCAGCGGGCACAGCGTATCGAATCAGTCCGTCAATGTCGTACTCGGCCATCACCACGCCCTCAAAATTGCCTTGGGTGAAGATGGGCACGTGCAGTTGCAAATCAAAAGAAGTTCGGGTTTTCTGTCCCAGATCGGGCAAGGGCGGGGAATAAATCGTGCGCCGCAACTCCCGCGCCAATTGAAAGGTGTTGATGGCCTCTGGGTTGCGCAATGCTTCGCCCGCTCTGTCATGAAAGGTTTTTTGCGAAGAGGGTGCCGAGTAGCTGGCCCGGATGCGCCGGCGTGCATCGAGCCAGCTGACCGATGACAACTCTGGGAACTGGGTCACCAAGGCCTCGGCCTGGCTGGTGAAATTGCGCAAACCAATGTCGCCATTGGACGCATCTCGTGCCAAGCGCATCATTTGCTCTTGTCGCTCGATCAAACGCAGGCGCAGTTGTTGTTGGGCGGACTCCACATCGCGGCGCACACTTTCGCGTTCGCGCTCCATCTCTTCATAGCGCAGGTACCAAAACGCGCTGCTGATGGCCGCAAAAAACAAAATCACCGCGGTCAGGGGGCCCGCAAAAGCAAATCGATCTTGCCGACTGGGCGTTTGGCGTCTCCACCAGTTTTGCCACAGCAAGCTGATCTCTTTGAAAGCCGAACGTGGCCGAGGTGGTGGGTTCATGGCCAATGAGTGTAGGTCAGCCCATGGGCTTTGATTTCAATTTTGGAAGGGTTGAAATTCTTGTTAAATTTCATAATACAAAATCTATAGGCACGATTTGAAATGAGGGTGAAAAAATGGCACAATTCGCTCGAGACACGCTGAAAACAGCGTACAAGACCATAACAACGTAGGAGACCGGTATGTCAGCCCTGCCCAATGACTTGCGCACCTTTGCCCTCAACGACACAGACAGTCAAGAAACCCGTGAATGGATGGACGCTTTGTCCGCCGTGATACAGGCTGAGGGCCCCGAGCGGGCGCATTATTTATTAGAGCAATTGCTCGAACATGCCCGCGAAAACAGCATCGACATGCCGTTCTCTGCCAATACAGGTTATGTCAACACCATCGAACCCGATCAAGAAGAGCGTTGCCCAGGCAACATCGAAATTGAAGAGCGCTTGCGCGCCTATATGCGTTGGAACGCCATGGCCATGGTGGTCAAGGCCAATCGCCACAACCCCGCAGATGGTGGCGATTTGGGCGGTCACATTGGTTCGTTTGCTTCTTTGGCCCACATGTTTGGTGCTGGCTTCAATCATTTTTGGCATGCCGAGAACGAAAACCATGGTGGCGATTTGCTCTACATCCAAGGCCACGTGTCGCCGGGTGTTTATGCACGTGCTTATTTAGAAGGGCGCTTGACCGAAGAGCAGTTGCTCAACTTCCGTCAAGAGGTGGATGGCAAAGGTTTGTCGAGTTACCCCCATCCCAAACTCATGCCCGAGTTTTGGCAGTTCCCAACCGTCTCCATGGGCTTGGGCCCCTTGATGGCCATCTACCAGGCTCGGTTTTTGAAATACCTGCATGCGCGTGGCATCGCCAACACCGAGAACCGCAAGGTCTGGGTGTTTTGCGGCGACGGTGAGATGGACGAGGTGGAGTCCTTGGGGGCCATTGGTTTGGCTGCTCGTGAAAAACTCGACAACCTGGTGTTCGTCATCAACTGCAATTTGCAACGCTTGGATGGCCCAGTGCGCGGCAACGGCAAGATCATCCAAGAGTTGGAGAGCGAATTTCGCGGTTCGGGTTGGAATGTCATCAAGTTGATTTGGGGCAGCAACTGGGACGCTTTGATCGCCCGCGACAAGGACGGCGCTTTGCGCCGCATCATGATGGAAACCGTCGACGGTGACTATCAGGCCTTCAAGGCTAATGATGGTGCATTTGTGCGCAAGCATTTCTTTGGCCGAGACCCCCGCACCTTGGAGATGGTGGCCAAGTTGAGCGACGACGACATCTGGAATTTGCGCCGCGGTGGCCATGACCCACAAAAGGTGTACGCCGCATATGCCGCTGCGGTCAAGCACAAGGGGCAGCCCTCCGTGTTGTTGATCAAAACGGTCAAAGGTTTTGGCATGGGCTCCTCTGGTGAGGGCAAAAACACGGTGCACCAAACCAAAAAGCTCACCGACGAAGACATCAAAGCCTTTCGCGACCGCTTCAACATTCCCATCCCCGACAGCGAGTTGCCCAAATTGCCGTTTTACAAACCGGCCGAAGACACCCCTGAGATGCGTTATTTGCACGAGCGCCGCAAGGCCTTGGGCGGCTACTTACCCCACCGGCGCACCAAGGCCGATGAGCAGTTCACCGTGCCCGCGATGGACACTTTCAAGGCCATCACCGATCCGACCGCCGAAGGCCGCGAGATTTCCACCACCCAAGCCTATGTGCGTTTTTTGACCCAATTGCTGCGCGACCAAGCCATGGGCCCGCGCGTGGTTCCCATTTTGGTGGACGAAGCCCGCACCTTTGGCATGGAAGGCCTGTTTCGACAAATCGGTATCTACAACCCCGATGGACAGCAGTACACGCCGGTCGACAAAGACCAGGTCATGTACTACCGCGAAGACAAAGCCGGTCAAATTTTGCAAGAAGGCATCAATGAAGCGGGCGGCATGAGCAGTTGGATCGCTGCGGCCACGTCGTATTCGACCAACAACCGCATCATGATTCCGTTTTACGTTTATTACTCGATGTTTGGTTTCCAGCGCATTGGCGACTTGGCCTGGGCAGCGGGTGACATGCAAGCGCGCGGGTTTTTGCTGGGCGGCACTTCGGGGCGCACCACCTTGAATGGCGAAGGCCTTCAACACGAGGACGGTCACAGCCACATTTTGGCAGGCACCATTCCCAACTGCGTGAGCTACGACCCGACCTTTGCCCATGAAGTGGCGGTCATCATGCAACATGGATTGAAGCGCATGGTGGAAAAGCAAGAGAACGTGTTTTACTACCTCACGCTGCTCAACGAAAACTATCCCATGCCTGGCCTGACTGCCGGTACAGAGGCGCAAATCATCAAAGGCATGTACTTGCTGCAAGCCGCAGAAGGTGCCAAAAAAATGCCCCGCGTCAACCTGTTGGGTTCGGGCAGCATCTTGCGCGAATCCATGGCCGCACGCGAGTTATTGGCCACCGATTGGGGTGTGGCAGCCAATGTGTGGAGTTGCCCCAGCTTCAACGAATTGGCGCGCGATGGGGCGCAAACCGAACGCTGGAACCTGATGCATCCCACTGAGGCTGCGCGTCAGTCATTTGTGGCTGAGCAGCTGAGCGCGCACGAAGGCCCGGTGGTGGCGTCGACCGACTACATGAAGGCTTATGCAGAGCAAATCCGCGCATACATCCCTGCTGGTCGTGCCTACAAAGTGCTGGGCACCGATGGTTTTGGCCGAAGCGATTTCCGCAGTAAATTGCGCGAGCACTTTGAGATCAACCGCCACTACATCGTGGTGGCCGCCCTCAAGGCCTTGAGCGAGTCCGGTGCTGTACCAGCGGCCAAGGTGGCCGAGGCCATTGCCCGTTATGGCTTGAATGCCGACAAGACCAACCCCCTGTACGCTTAAAAACCCAACGGAGACAAGAGATGGCGATGATGGATGTGACGGTCCCCGACATTGGGGACTTTGATGAAGTGGCCGTGATCGAATTGCTGGTCAAGGTGGGTGACACAGTGAAGGCCGAACAAAGCCTGATCACCGTGGAGAGCGACAAGGCTTCGATGGAGATCCCTTGCTCACACGCGGGCGTGGTCAAAGAGATCAAGGTCAAGTTGGGCGACAAGGTCAAGCAAGGTTCGGTGGTGGTGGTGCTCGATGCCGCAGGCGCTGCGGCAACTGCGCCTGCCGCAGCCCCACCAGCACCCGCAGTCACCCCTGTGCCTGCCAGCGCACCAATTTCAGCACCGGTGGCAGCGCCAGCACCAGCACCAGCGCCTGTCCCCGCTGCTGCAACTGCCCCCGCACAGGCCATTGGCGCACACGCCCCCAGCCAAATTTCTTCCACTGGTTTGCCCCACGCTTCTCCTTCAATTCGCAAATTGGCGCGCCAGTTGGGTGTGCCCCTGACCGAGGTCAAGGGCACAGGCACCAAAGGCCGCATCACCGAAGAAGACGTTCAGGCCTTCACCCGTTCAGTGATGGCCGGCGACACCCGCACCCAGGCCCAAGCGGCCAAGACACCCGCGGGTGGTGATGGCGCTGCCTTGGGCTTGATTGCCTGGCCCAAGGTGGACTTTGCCAAGTTTGGTCCCATCGAGCGCAAAGAGATGGGGCGCATCAAAAAGATCAGCGGTGCCAACCTGTTGCGCAACGCCATCATGATCCCGGCTGTCACCAACCATGACGACGCCGACATCACCGACTTGGAAGCGTTTCGGGTCTCCACCAACAAAGAGAACGAAAAGAGCGGCATCAAGGTCACCATGCTGGCGTTTTTGATCAAGGCCTGCGTGGCCGCCCTCAAAAAATACCCGGAGTTCAACAGCTCACTCGACGGCGACGCCTTGGTGTACAAAAATTATTGGCACATTGGTTTTGCCGCTGATACCCCCAACGGCTTGATGGTGCCTGTCATCAAAGACGCTGATAAAAAAGGTGTTTTGCAAATCAGCCAAGAGATGTCCGAGTTGGCCAAAAAAGCCCGCGAAGGCAAGCTGAGTCCAGCTGAAATGTCGGGCGCCACATTCACCATCTCCAGCTTGGGCGG
>Ga0214919_10006290_pt1 | contig 16373 bp, 13 predicted proteins | sample LL1503_MetaG_FD_177994 | JGI IMG/M metagenome (GOLD analysis project Ga0214919, IMG submission 177994) | Freshwater microbial communities from Lake Lanier, Atlanta, Georgia, United States - LL-1503 | ecosystem: Environmental > Aquatic > Freshwater > Lake | place: USA: Georgia | collected... | reverse complement strand
GTTCATATATTTAATTTATCAGAGATTGGTTAATTGTCAAGGGATTATTTTATTTTTTTAGCTCTGCGTCAAGGTCGCGCAGAAGGTCGATGCTATAGCCAGCAGCATAGGTGCGCTTGCGGATGCGGTCAAGTTCACGCGCCGCTTGACGCGAGGCGACTAGCAGGCTGGACGCGCTGACAGTTATGTCGATCACGTGCGCTTTGGTTGTTTTGTTGGTTAGGATGAACGTGTAGTTTTTCATTTGATTAAAGGTATCAGAGTTGTGCTAATTGTCAAGGGGTTTTTTTACCAATCCTGACGAACGAAGTTTCTTTCGTTCTTGCCGAAGGCTTCGACCTCGGTAGTGTTTTCGTTGACCATCCAATCGACGACTTGGATGGGTTCGTTGTTAGCGTCAACGAACGAGTAGTTGCCACTACGAACGTCAGAGCCGTAAGGCGCATCGTAGCGGAAGGTTTCAACAGGACGAACGAACGTCACGTTTTGGTAGTGGAACCTACCCATGCGGGACAGGTAGTCCAAGCGGTAGATGTTTCCTTTAGTCAGTGTGTTTATGTCTTTCATGCTTTTAATGTATCAGAGTTGTGGAAAAATGCAAGGATTTTTTTTCGATTAGCGTAACTTTTTTTAGTTGTTTAAGATGTTCACGATGTGGTTAAAAGCACTACCAAACACGAAGAGAATTAAACAAAGCACAAACCTTTCAATTCCGTTATCCCAAATGGCCTTGACTGACCAATCACCCAACTGTTCAACTAACTCTTCAACTGACTGAATGAACCTTTTCATACTTCCAATGTATCACAGCTTATCCATAATGCAAGGGATTTTTTACGATTGTGCAAAGTATTTTTGTTGATGAAAAAAAGATTTGCAGTTGGCACGCATCCTGCGTAGCGTATCACATAAAGCGTTGATATTCAACGACTTACGCCAAACGGCGGGGCGCGCCGCCGTAAGTGCTTGATACTCAAGGGGTTACAAGGCATCGTTCGTGGTGCTTAAGGCGTTGGCTTAGCCCGAAGGTGAGAATCATCTATCACACTAGGCAAGCAAAAAGCGTATAGTGATACACTATACGCAGTTGTGTGTTAATTACCTTACCAACCTGCCATCCCAGGATCAATTTCGTTTAGGATGACGCTATCAATTTTCTTTTGCAGATCCTCATCACTGATTATTGAGTCCAGAGACACGGGATGCAGTATCGAGGACGCTTTGAAGTCTACGACCTCAGTATCAGTATCGTCGTTAAACAGATTGAGCGTTACCATTTCGAAGTTCATGTCGCTATCAACATAAAACTCCGCGTCGATCCTGTAATTGATTCCATTAAAGGAGAATGAGGTATTGATGTCTTTCATATGATTATATTTTATTGATTGTTGATTGTTGATTAGTGATGCCCAAAGCGTATTTCGCTAGCAACTATAAGCCCTACCACCAACAGCACCAATTTCGGATTATTACTTACGAAGATGATGATGTTGTTGATCTCCTCTTTGATCTGTTCGATGATCTCTTTCATGTATTCAAGATACCACAGGTAGCCCAGAAAGCAAGGGATTTTTTTGCGATTGTGCAAAGTATTTTTGTTGATACCCCCCCACTTTTTGAAAAAATTTGATGCGTTTTCTTTCGTTTTAGGTCGCTAGGGCCTATATTTCAAACTCTACAACTTTTAAAAATAACCCTCTTTTACTCATAATATAATAAAAATGAATTAAAATGAATTAAAATGTATCACAACGTATTAAATGTATTAAATGTATCACAACGTATTAAAATTATATTTTTTCTATTATATCCTATTATATCAGTCTATCCTACTCTATTACGGCATACCAGTTATACTCTGGATACAGTCTGGCGAACATTGAGTGCAAGTGAATTGTTTGCCTCTTTAAGCTGTGTTGTATTAAATTTCCAGAACCATCCAGATTTAAACGTACTACTAGCATATGTTGCCGCCGATGTTGCTCTGAACAGTATTCCGCCAATATTAGTGCTTGCGGCTGGGTTTGTTGCTGGGAATGTATTCGTTATATCTAGGTATCCCTGACCATTAGCTGTGTATGTGCCGATTACAGTTCCGCTACTGTATGCCGCAGATGAAATAAGTCCAGCGCCAGTTCCAACAGGTGTGAATGAAATAGACGTATTAACCGATGGGAATACTGTGCCCGCTGGTGCCATTTGTGCTGCAAGATAGCCACCTACAGTTCTTCTAATACTGCCGCTCATAAGCCAACCAGCGCATGCTGCTGGATCACTATCAAGCTTTGTATAGTCTGGCACACCAAGACTACTCATAATGCCAAATATATTTTGATATTTACCAACCAGTTTAAGTTGGCCACTACCATCAAAAGTGCCGCTGGCAAGCGCGATTGGGCTGCCACTACCAACAAGCGCGGGAACACTAACTCTAAGGCTGTATGTGAGTCGCAAAAATTGTCCAAGAGCCAATGTTACAGTAGATGGCAAAACAACCCTTGAAAGCATATTTGCCGCTGGGCTTCCTGGAACAAAACTAAATATTCCAATTTCATTAACAATGGTTGTTCCTGTGACTGCCGAAAAATCATAAACTCTTGAATATTCAGCATACCCATCAATAGTATCAAATGTATAACTGCATGTCTGTGTGCTTGTTGTTGTATAGTCAATTAGCGCTACCAACGCAGTATCTGTTACCAGTGCTGGTGTGGCGCTGCTTCCATAACCAGCAGCTCTTATAATATTTGGTATGCCATAGTTTGTTGTACTATTACTATCAGGCGTATTTACAAGCTGGCCCATCATCAGGTCTATTCCAGTATCAACAATTAAATTTTTTCGCATTTTATCACCAAATGGTTGGCTAACTGCGCCATTTGGATGAACAACTTCAACCTTCCACATTCCAGCCAAGCCCATCTGTGTTTCTGCCTCAAATTCCCGCCATTTTTTTATTAAAATATTGCTCATTTTTATATTAATTCTTTTTTATATTAAACTCTATTAAAGCTCCATCTAAGTTTCATTGATACTGCATCATTTGCAGCTATTATTTGCCCAGTATTAAAGGCAAGATATATTGCAGAGTTTTGTGCAAACTGCGGCGTTACAAATGCGCTATCATACCATGCGGTTAGATATATACCACTAACATTTCTTGCTGCGCCACTGGGTGGGAAATAGTAGCCAACATCAATAGATGCACCATTATCAGTCAATTGAAAATTTGAAGTGCTTAATGTTCCGCTTGCCCCCTGCCTTATATATCCTGTAAATCCAAGTGGATAAGCGCGTGTTGGGCTGTGTGTAGAGTTATAAAAACCAACACTGCGATATCTATTTATACCTTGTGACGCTGGTGGATTAGGTTTAAAGCCAAAAAGTCCATTATATGTATTTGGTGTTCTGACAATAAGTGGGGTAGTCCAAGACCCAATGTTTGAGTTTACATCAAATTGTCTAGAGTATTGCAAGCCATTGGTACTACTGGAACGAATGTCATTATCAATATATGTGTTTGCAGCATCTATTTGGCCAAAAATTCCAGTATTATTGGATGAAAGTCTTATATTTCCCCCAAAATTATAACCATTTCCATTTATTGCAACGGGCACATTTGATGCAAGATAGTCAATGACTAAATTTAATGTATAGTTTACCTTTAATCTCTCTCCTGGATAAAGATTTACATCTGATGGAAAAACAAAATGACTTGTTGTTATATTTTCAATGCCAGTTGCAGTTGTGGTTGAGTTGGTGCCAGTAAGACCATAACATCCAACCATTGCCTCTCTGTATGTTTTTGGCGAGCTAATAGTATCAAAAATAAAATCTCTATTAAGAAATATTCTATTTTCAGCAGTAACCATTCCTGTTGAAAATATAATACTGGCATGCGTTATGTCATTTGGTGTTCCAAAAGTAGATGGCGTATCATACCTTGTTGCTGGGGTTGATCCTGTATTAGTCATGCAACTTTGAATAAAAGCTTGTATGCTTCCACTATATCCGCTCAATATTTGACCAAAAAACTGATCAACTATTATATTTTTTCGCAAACCAGTGCCAAATGGAAAATATGAATCTTTACCACCAGATTTTAAAACCTCTACGTTGTATTCACCGTACACACTGGCTAAATTTATATTATTTTCCTTATTCATGTTTTATTTACTATATATTATACTATAATATTTATTTTTTTATAATAAACTATTTAAATTGCACCAGCTATTAAACTTACACCAGAAATACCATACGATGCACTTTCAGAAAGATTATAAATATCATAATTCATGCTGGTTATGCCGGATGGTCCATACTTTATGCTGTCACTACTATTGTATAAATCATATCCAATTTGTGCAATATTACCAGATACTGTATATTTTCCAGTTTCAGTTTTGATTATCGGTATTGATGCGTTAGGGGTATAGTACCATCCAGAACTTATAGTGCCGCTTGCAGTAACAGTATCTATTGGCGGCAGGCTGTAAAGATTTCCAGTATTGCCAACGAGATTGAATACCCAACTTGATAGCGCTAAGTATTGAAAACTTAAAACAGATGAATTAGCATAAATTTTTTCTAAAATGCCTGTTACAAATATTGGATTTTCTTTATATTCAATATTAAATATATTCACTCCCAAAGACATTTGATCTTTAAAATTGGTAGTATATGGCTGCTGTGCAGGGTTTAAATTTAGCGCTTTAAATAGTCTATTATTAAGTTCTTGAGAAATATTGCAATAATCTCCACTCAAAATTAAAATACCAGCACATCTATGAGGAACGCCATCAGTATTATATACTTCTGCACTATCTGAAATTCCAGCACCAACAATCATACGATTTGGCATATGATATTGTATAGGGTTAATTAATTCACCAGTTGGCTGCTCTACAACGTATCCACCCGAGTTATAAGTTGGATTATTTTGTGTGTTAGGGTTGGGCGGATTATACTGGTTAGTATTCAACTCCTGTGGCAGGCTTGCATACACTGTAAAATATGGATCTCTAAATCTTCCAGTCAATATTGAATTATCAACACCGCTAAATGATCTTAAGGAATAATTATTAACATTAGAGCAAAGATTTATACTTACAAAATTATCTTTTAAACTATAAAATGAATATGGCTGATTATCTTGAGGTTTTAATCTTGGTGGGGCTGTATAGTCGATACAATACCCCTTTTTGTCCAAACCAAAAATTTCATCATAGGCATACGTTGTGCCTCTAGGCCTTCTAGTATCGTTTGAAAACTCTGGGGCTATAACGCCAAAATTATCAGCATCTGGAAGCTCATCATTATCAAACCAAAAGTATGGACATAATTCACCAGGTCTAAAAAGAGTTTGTTCATTGTCTGATCTTTCATGTTTAAAAATATAAAAAACTGTTGATGGATCGCGTCTAAATTGAAAGTCAAAATTTCCAAAATCTATAACGCCACAATTACTTGTGGAATCAACGTATACGCCAGAAGCGGTCCAGTTAGTAGAGGAATTAAATACAATGTTATTTGTAACCCCACTCGCCATTTTTCCCATACCAATAGCGACTGTGCCATTACCAACATTTTGTGACTTTACCAATGGATAAAAAGCAAAATTTTGTTTGGGATCTATTTCATTTAAATAACATACAAAATCATTAAGCCTTGAAAGATCGTACGGGTTTAATGTGTTAAAACCAACATTATTGACACGATCTACAAAATCGTACAGCATTGGGTGTACTATGTCTTTGTATTGTGGCATAGCTATTTTTAGTATTAATCGTAGTAGCCAACCAGTGCTATATTCACATTTGAAAGCCCAGGAAGAGTATTATATATGTCAATACCAACTCTTTTTCCATTTTCAATACCATAGCTTATTGGTATATTTATATTAGAATATTTTCCAGAGTCTATACTAAAAGGCTGCCCAAGAGTTTTAATATTGTTTTGATCTTTATAATAAAATCTTCCAGACATTGGCCACATATATGGAATATTTCTATATCCGATTACGCCTGTCATTATGCCGCTTCCAGATAGCATAGAGTATAGTCCGCTAAATCCAGAACTTGAAGCAAATAGCCCCTCAAATGCATATCCATAATTTTGGTAGAATCCACTTTGCCCACTAAATCCACTAAAGTTATTTCCAGTATCAAATCTAACAACCCTACTCTCAATAAAGTATCCACTTGTTCCTGTTACTGCTGGACTGGATGGGGTAAAGTTATGCCATGAAGTTATTGTTACAAATCCTGTTATATATTCAGATTTTAAAAAACTTCTATTGCCAATATATCCAGTCAATATTCCAGTTCCAGAGTTGGCATATGTTATCCCGCTGAACCCAAGACCCTCTGGAAAGCTAAAGCCTGTATAGCTAAATCCAAGGTTACTATCAAATCCTCCTAATCCACTAAAGCCAGAAAATAGAGATCCAGTTTGAAAGTATAGTTTGTTGCCACTTAAAAAATATCCACTTAAATTTCCAGAATTAGCAAATGGAGAAAATGAAAAAAATTCATTCATATAGCCACTTCTAAATCCAATTATTTTTTCTTGAGTGCCAACATTTCTACTTCCAATACTTTGTGAGAACTCCCCATACCCATAGTTTGTATTATTAAAACCACTAAATGATCCACTCAGTGGAGATATTGAAAATCCAGAATAACTAAAACCCGAGTATTCATAAAATCCAGATTGCCCACTAAATCCAGAAAATGTTGCGCCGTCTGGAAAAATTTTTCTTTCATTTGATATATAGTATCCGCTATATTTTGTATCACCATTGCTTGTTAGTTTATATATTGGATCCTTTTGTAAAACTCCGCTAATGTAGCCAAGGATTTTTTCAGGAGCTATTGATGCACCAGTTCCAGATGCACCAGCAAATATATTAATACCAGTAAATGTTGAATTATATTGAATAAACTCCTCGTATATATTCTCGCCAGTATTTAAGTTACCATTTTTATAGTAGTTTACTATTTTAGGAACCCTGTCAAAATGTCCAGCGCCAGCAAAGTAGCCAAGCAAATTAATTGAAATTGATTCCATTTCGTATGGAACAGAATAAATATCAATTCCTATAATTTTATCCTTATATATCTTATTAAAGAATGGGTCGCTAAATTCACTTATTAACCCTGTAGACATTTGAAAAGTCGAAACTGTTTGTGTGTCAATTACAGATGATATTTTGCGACTATAAAATCTACCTTTAAAATCATTTGATCCAGTTCCAGGCTGAGTACATGTCAGTAACCATCCAGTTGCAATAAAGTCATCGTTTAAAAAAACTTCATTTAGATATGTTCCATGTATGGCTAGTCGTGAATAAAATGAAAGTGGTGCGTAGCCTTTTATGAATAGTTTATCATTGATTGGCAACCCACTCTCTATTTGAACTGGATGATTATTGATATATAGAGTAGACCCATTTGTGGTTAAAATTCCACCATTCAAATTGATATTTTCTATTGATAATGTATTTGGCATATATGGTATTACAGCACAGAGCGCCGCATTGCTTTTTGAAATGTCTCTAAAATTTCATTCATATTTTTAGCATCTTGTTCGCTTAATCCATATCCGACACTGGCAAATGCAAGATTTACTCTGGCTGTAGATGTAACTGATGTTTCATATCTATTTCCAAATAGGATTATTTTTCTTGGACATATTGGAATTATTTCTGTTGGCAGTAGCGGTTGCCAACTTCCAAAAAGTTCTCCGTTTAGATAGCATTTATTACAATTTGTACCAATCATAAAACCTTTTCCAGATACACCAGATGATTCTGAAGCTTTATAACCATATCCACCTAGATTATTATATTCGCTATAAACATACCCAATAATTCCTCCATTTGCTGAAAAGTTTAACTCTTGTGCTCCAGAATCTGAATAGTTAGTTAAAATATTTAATGAGTTTACACCAATTAATCTGCCATCAGCTCCAGCAGATGAAAGTGGAGTTCTATTATATGCGCTTAAATGAATATCATTTAATTTATTTTCAAATATTGATAGTGGTATATTTGTATTGCCCCATCCAGAATTTCCAGTTGACGTTACGCCATACTTATCGTGAGTTAGCGAAAATTCACTATTCCATGTTATTTTATATTTTAAAATATTTTTAATATTATATGAGTGTCTTGCTGATGTTTGCCCAACAAACGGATAAATTGCTATCATTTTTTCCCATAAATTTTTCCCAACAAGTGAGCTTACTAATTGAGATAGTGCTCCAATTTCATGGGTTTTAAAATTTTGAAAACCACCATTAACATCAAAGAATGGGATAATTCTTGGATCTAATATATCTTTTGCCCTATTTTTCATCAGCCCCTGTCAACTGAAAATCTTAAGCTAACTTTCAATAATTGATCTTTATATTTTGTTTGTGTATTATCAAATTTCCAGTACCATCCCCATCCTGATTGAGGAACAAGATCTGTGACACCAACATTAATTGTTTGGTCGCTTTCAGTTGTTGTAAAAAATATTCCACCAAAATTAAAATCAATAGGTGGGTAGTTTGCCACAAAATAAAAATCTGTATCTATATACTTATTTTGCAATGTATATTTTTCAATAGCTGTTCCATAATAACCAAGAGGATTTTTTCTAGATGATGTTAAATCCTGCAATTCAATTCTTGGTATTTGTGCAAGCGTATTATAGCTTGGAATTGCTATGTTTGGTGGAACATAGTTCGCAGAAAAATGCGCTTTTGTACTATCAAATACATCATTAGTTCTTGCTGGTATATTATTTAAGCTCCACATTATCCCCTCTTTATATGGGGCACTTCTGGATGGATTTGTAAGATTAACTGAAGGAAGGCCAGTTGTTCCATATGCTGTTGTTCCATACCAATAACCATCAGAATTTATATTTCCAAAGATTTTTTCAATAGGTCCAACAAGTTTTATTAAGCCACTACCATTAAAGTCACCATACGCAATATCGCCAGTAACTGCTACAGTATTTATTAATGATGGAACTTTTACAGATATATCATATTTAATTTTTAAATATTCACCTATGCCAAGAGTTACGCCTGTTCCGCCACTAATTAAAAACCTAGTGAGGGTTGGATTTCTCAAGCCCGATGCAACATTCGTGCCCCAAGATGATGAAAGATCTGATCTAAATCCAGCTTCACGGTATGTTACTGATGACATTTCACTTGGAAACTCATATGTTTTACTATAGGTTCTCATTCCAATTCCAGTATCATCAAAATAATAGCATCCAGTTAAATATGGCCTTATAAAGTTTGTTTCTTTTACAAAGCCAGAAAGTTGTCTTTGCGAGTAATCAAGCGCGCCTGATCCTGTTCCAATTTGCATATAACCATTTGTTATTTGTGGCATATATAACCTGCCCTCTCCAAGCCTTGCTCCTCCTGTGGCTAAAATATATGGTATAGTTTCTAAAAAAGAATCTAATATCATATTTTTATGCATGCCAGTGCCGAGTGGAAATCTAGATTCTGTTTGGCCATTATCACCAGACTTGCAAATTTCTATATTATAACATGCAGATATGTATGTTTTTATTTCACTATTCATATTCTTGATACTGATTGTCTCAATACTATTACAATTTTTTTTGTATTTAATTTGATTTGATTATTATTAAATTTCCAAAACCAACCATCCCATGTGTTTTGTCTATCAGTTTTTGTAACTGTAAATAAAAATCCACCAAAACTTTGTGTTGCTACTGGGTTTGTATTTAAAAATGTATAAGTTATATCTCTATAAAAAGTTCCTAGTGTATATGCTGTTGCTGAAATGTCGCCAGCAGCTTGCTCTAATCTTGTGCCAACCCATTCATTTGTAAGGCTTTGGTTAACAGATGGCATTGATGGGTTTGCCTCTACCATAAAGCATGTGCCAAAACATTTATTTGTACATGGGGTGGTGTCGGCACAAAACGCTTCATAGTAAGGAAATATGCTAGTTCTTGGAGAATCTCCGTTTGCCATAGTTGGATTTCCATCCGGATCAATTGACATAAAAATATCATCAAATTTTCCACATAGCTTTATTTGCCCATCAGGATTAATTGTTCCAGACGTTGACCCTGTAATTGTTATTGGATTAATAATTGCACTTTGAGTTACTGTAAAGTCATAGTAAAGTCTTATAAATTCATCAGTATCTATACTTATTGTAGGCGTATTAAATCTAGAAATTAATTTTTTACCATTATATGGTGTATAAACTCCAGCTTCTGAAATCGTCATTCTTGATGTCGGTGATGGAAAATCATAAACTTTTCTAAATGTTCTGCTCCCAGTTGTATAATTATCAGATACGGAGCACGAGCCAGCCTGTATACCTATAGATTCTTGCAGTTGGCTTTGCAATGAAGTGTCAGAAACTAATGCTGTAGATGTGCCGTTCCCGATTACTGCAGTACTGAATAAAAAACCAGGTATTGTATTGTAATTTATTCCATTATACTCTGCAAAATATTTACTTTGCGCCAGTATATCTAATGCTTGGTCAACAATGAGATTTTTTCTCATATCTTTACCAAGTATAAAATTCTCCTTATTATTTTTTTTATTAACAACAGAAATACGCCATTCTCCACCAATAGATATATTTGAATTTAATATATTAGATTGTTTTTGTTTTGTTAAAAAATTCATTATGCTATCTATTATATTAAATTTCAGTAAAAGAAACTAAAGAAATTGAAGTTTGTATATTTGAATCTATATATATTCTTCTAGGTCCAGATGTTTTAGCTTTTGTAATATTTAATACTGGTACAGCAATACTATCAGATTCAGACTGGTTTATGGTTGTTACACCCCTGTAAATCGGACTGCTCAAAATCGATAATAATGGTATAATAAATTCATCCTTGTCTTGGAGAGTTTTTGAAGAAACACTTATTCCGTCCACGCTTCTATTTAAAATTTTTTGAAAACTTTGAACTATATTGTAAAATAGTAATGCCTCACTATCTGTCATTCCATAGCCTATACTTGCAAATCTTATATTCGCTGAGGATGTTGATGTTATAGATCCAAAATCATTTGCAGAAAGTATAAGTACTGGATATTGATCTAGCTCCTGAATAACTACCGTATTTTTAGCAAAATTTCCTTGTGTTGTATTTGGCCAATCATATGTTGAAGGATCATCTGGGCTAATAATTCCAAATTGAATACCATTAACAAAGCACTTTGTGCTATTATTCCCCATTATAAGCCCATACGCTTCGGTGTGCCTATAATCATTTGTTTTATTTCCAGCTGTCATTCTTATTGCGCGAGCTGGTAAAGTTATGTCCGCATAAAGCCCCATGTATGTATATACTGTTGAACTTGCTGTTTTTAGCGCAATTGAATTAGTTCGAGTAGTTGTACCAATCAAATAACTGTCACTATTTGTGTTTCCCCATTGGGTTGCATTATAAGCTGAAATATGTATGTTATTATTAGTAAACCAGCCAAGAGCACATAATGTATTGCCATACCCACCATTGCCAGTTACACCATTTTCATTATGAGTTAGATTTCCATACCAGCGAATGTTATGCCTATTTGGATTTACTAAATTTATTGAATGTGCCCTAGCATTTCTGCCAATAAATGGATATAATGCTTTAAATTTATCCCAAAGATTTGCATTAATTAAATTTTTAACAAGAAAATTTAACGCTTGAAACTCCACATCTATAAAAGTATCATACCCACCAGCTTTCTCTAGAAAGTTTTTAGCATATGGATGCAGGATATCTGTGCTTGAGCGAATTGGCATAATAAATATTACATTATAATGTTAACATACACATCATATATAATAATATATATTAATTTATAAGAATTTATAATTAAATTAATTTGCAAACTAATAATGTAATTAGACTTATGGCAAAAAAAGCTTCTGAAAAGTTGGATAAAAAAAGAGATACAAGCGAAAAAATATACCAACGTGACAAGATAGATTTCGAGTTAAAAATACGTGAGCTTGAGTGGACCGATAAGCAAAAGGAGTTTTTTAAACTTGTAAGTGATAAAAGTTCTAGAATTATTTTTGTAAGTGGTCCTGCTGGTTCTTCAAAGACACTTGTTGCTGTGCGCGCTGCACTGCAAATGTTAAATGATAAAAAAGTATCTGATATGATATGCGTTAGAGCAGCCGTTGAAAGTGCAGACTCAAAGCTTGGATATTTGCCAGGAGATTTACAATCAAAATATGATGTTTATATGATGCCGTTTGCTGATAAGCTTGAAGAGTTGCTTACGGTAGAGCAGATTAAAAGACTAAAGGCAGATAACAGAATAACAAATCAACCAATTAACTTTTGTAGGGGGCTTAGCTTTACTGCGCGGGTTATTTTGATGGATGAAATGCAAAACGCAACATTGTCAGAGCTTTATACCTTATTAAGTAGAATTGGTAAATTTTCAAAAATGATTATATGTGCTGACGTTCTTCAATCAGACTTGCCACATAATAAACAGGGCGGATTTAATAAAATTACTGAAATTTTTAATAATGAAGAATCAAGAAATATGGGGATACACCATTTTGAATTTTCTACAGATGATATTGTAAGATCTGAACTGTGTAAATTTGTAGTATTGAAGATATCAGAAAGCAAAGCTGAGCAAATGCGAATAAAAAAGGCTGAGTATGAAAGCAAGGCTAAAATAGCTCCTCAGCCTAATTATGACGCTCATCATATGTGGAGTCCAGGAATATAGTGGACTAACTGTTTAGTTTTTTTTTACAATTTATATTGTATATATATTTAACAAATCTTAATTTATATTAAGATAGAATATATTTTTGACGCTATATAAACATTACATCGGTAAAAATTAAAATTAGAATTTTTACAGATTAATTATAAAATAATGTATAATCAAAATTATTAAATGTATGGCGCTATGTTATTTTTGTCCAAAGTGCGGTGGTAAAAATCTTTACCAACTTCAAAAACCAAAATTTTGTTCGGCTTGTGGTACTTCTTTTGCCGTAGCCGTGCAAGAAAAAACAATAATTAAATCTCCAACCTTTGAGGTTAATATAAAACAAGATGCTAGAAATATAGCGCCTATTAATAAAAATCATACCCCGAGAATTGAAAATGATAATGACAATTTTGATGGCGAAGAGTTTTATGACTATAGTTCCATGCGTGGTCTTGATGTTGAAATAAGTGCATCTAAAAATACTGGAGTAAGGCTAGATGATCTAATATCAACTTCTGATGGCCAAGATAATTTAAATATAGAAAAAAAAGACAAGGTAAAACAAAAGCGCCCTCGCGGCAGAAAAAAAGTAATAAAAACATTGCCAGAAAGTTTTGTTTCCGAAACAAGAATGACTGGGAGGGCTTCGCTTAGAAATCAAGAAGATATAGAAATTAACGAATAATGGACAGGCCATCCTTTGAATCTTGTCTTGATATTATCAACCAAGAGATTGCCAAAAGAAGACCTCAGTGGAAATTAACTTCTATTTCATGGATGGACTTTAATGATGTTGAGCAAAAATTAAGGATGCACATTTTTAAAAAATGGGAGAAGTGGAATCCAGAAATGTCACTTCTTCCATGGCTGAATACAGTAATTACTAATCAAATTATTAATCTTGTTAGAAATAACTATTCAAACTATGCAAGACCTTGTTTGGGTTGTCCTCATAATGCTGGTGGAAACAATTGTAAAATTTATAGTACTCAAAATAATAATTGCGCAGACTATGCAAAGTGGGAAAAAACAAAAAAACATGCATATGATATAAAGTTGCCAGTTAGTGTTAATGATGAGCGAATATTTGGGGAGGATAATCAATTTGATGCTAAAGCTTCAGAATCAAGCAGTTTTGATTTTGAGTTTTTTGTTCCAAAGGTACATGAGTCGATGCTTAAAAACTTAACACCAATTCAGCAAAAAGTTTATAAGCACCTATTTATAGAGTGCCATTCAGAAAATGAGGTTATTGCAATGCTTGGTTATAAAAATGGGTCTACTAAAACAGGATACAAGTTTGTAAAAAAAATAAGAGCACAAATAGTTTTGAAAGCAAAAAAGATCGTAAAAGAGATAATCCCATAATTAAAATTAATTAAAATGTCAGAAGAAAAAGAGCTATTGCTATCAGAAGAGCAAAAGGAACAGATTGTTGATTTTTTTTCTAACAATCAAGATCCTGAGCTTTCCGATATAGCAAGAAAAGTTTTTAAAAATGAAACTCTTGATGGTAAAACAAAAGAAGCTCGTTTGATAAAAGCATTTTGCAAGCAAAATGATCTATACTTTAAAACAAAAACCATAGTTTTAAAAGGCCTTATTGATTTGAATGAAAGTCAGGTGACTTTTATTGAAAATAATTTTAGAGTGCGTGGTGTATTAGAAATAACCAAAGAGCTTTTTAACGATGACTCTTTAACAAATTTAAGTCAAGAGTATAGAACTGTATCAGCAAAAATTGATGAAATCAAAGCATCATTGATTGAACCTGCAAGGCCGAAGGATGGATTCGAAATTATTTCTGTTTCTTATGATCCAGAGGAATTGATCAAATCAGAATACAAGCCACCCAGAACATTAAAACAAACCGTAGATAAGGTTAATAATTATTTAAACTATGGATATTCTGAGGAGTCTTTAAAAAAACAACAAAGATTTGAACTAGAGCAACTTAAAAAGTATTTGAATATTTTTCGTTTTACATACCAAATCAATACATATAAAATTCAAGGAGACAGAGATTTGTTTGAGGATGCTTTTATTAGGTATACCCATGATAAGCCAGACTTAACACAGGAGGATCTAGATCAATTTATAACACTATGTAATCAGATTGTTAGAGCGGCAGAAATTCAAAGAAGAATCGAGTCATTGAGAACAACAATGGCTGCTGGAGAAATTTCCATGAAGATGAATGAGGCAATAAACGTGCTTCAATCAGAACTTAATTCGTGCGAAAATATAAAAACAAAATTATATAATGATCTAACAACTAAAAGAAACAAACGCCTTGAGGAAAAAAGTGATGGTTTTGAAAAGTTAATAAATCTTGTTCATGCGTGGAAGGATGAGGATTTTAGAAAAAGAACTATACACCTTGCAGACTTAGAGAAAATGAAGGTCAAAGATGAAGCAGAAAGAATAAATTCTATGAGTGAAATAAAGGCTCTGCTTAGGGGCGCAACAATCGAGGAGCTTATTGGGTAAATGAATATTTTATGCAAAATTTGCTCAAAAGAATTTAGCGGAGTTTTGTCACTCGCGCAACATATAAAGCAGCATAGAATATCACAAAAAAAATATTTTGAAGAGCACTTTCCAAGAAAAGATTTAAATACAAAAGAAAAAATACATTTCAAATCTTTAGAGCAGTATTTTTTATCAGATTTCGCTGATAAAACTTCTATGAAGTCTTGGCTTGCCTTAGCTGGCCCAGAAACTGCACATTCATATATTGCAAATAAAATTAAGAAATATTGTGAGGTTAAAAAGCTAGAGTGTGCTCCTCCTGAATTTTTTATTCAAACAATTTCATGCTTGCCGTCTATTAGATTCATTGAAAAGCTTTGTAAGTCTGATTATAATAGTATTTGCGAGTCAAGCTCAATGCCATCAAGATTTGATTATCAGGATATAAGCTCTAGAGCAACAAATTGGAAACCAGCGAAACAGATAGTCATAGATACTAGAGAAAAAAGGCCACTCAAGTTTTCTAATAACTTAAGAAAAGTGAATGTTGCTTTAGACTATGGTGACTATGCGCTATCTCCAGCATCTAAGATAGTAGTAGAAAGAAAAAGTTATAGTGATTTTTTTGGTACATTTGGTGCAAATCTTGAAAGGTTTGAGCGCGAGCTTAAAAGAGCACATGACAATAATGGATATATAATTATAATGGTAGAGTCATCATATAGTTCTTTAGCCTATACAAAAAGAAGATGGAAGCAGGCAAGTCCAGATTATATCTTCCATAGGCTTAGAGATTTATACAAAAAATTTCATTGTTTTCAAGTTGTTTTTTGTGACGGCAGAAAGCAAATGACTGATTTAGTATTGAAAGTTTTAGGTCTTGGCGCGGAAGTTAAAAAAATAGATTTACAATACTGCTTAGAAAAGGAGATAATTTAATATGGCTATTTGGGCTGGAAATCAACCAATTAAAAAAATAGAAGATATAAATAAGCAGCTTCTATCAATTAATGGTGAACTAGATGATAAAACTGCCAAAATAACATTGGCAAAATTTTTAAGGCATAATTTAGGATTTACTTCTCAACTAATCATGGGAATAAATATGGAACCAATGCAAACTATGCATATAAATCCAATGTTTGAAAAAAATA
>Ga0214919_10006289_pt1 | contig 16374 bp, 10 predicted proteins | sample LL1503_MetaG_FD_177994 | JGI IMG/M metagenome (GOLD analysis project Ga0214919, IMG submission 177994) | Freshwater microbial communities from Lake Lanier, Atlanta, Georgia, United States - LL-1503 | ecosystem: Environmental > Aquatic > Freshwater > Lake | place: USA: Georgia | collected... | reverse complement strand
TCCATCAGGGCTGAATCAAAAATGATGCCCTGCGAATTTCCAATTTTCGTAATCGCCTTGATCATTTTGTAATACTATGTTTTACAGTCTATTTGTCAAAGCTGTTCCGCCCTCTTTGGGGCTAGCTCTCTAATTCTTGCCCGCTGCCGTTGAGATCTGCTCGATTTTAGGGGATGCGTAGGAGTAGTTTTCCGCTTTTTTCATCCAAGTCCAACCTGCGATTCCCAAAAACAGAGCGATTAGAAGGAAAAATATTGCTCGGACCTCAAGCAGCCTTCCGCTTGGTACTCCAGAGCCCTTATGTCTGGCCGATCTCGACCCAATCAAAAATTTGAAAAATTCCATTTTTTAATATTGGTTCTCTCCAAACCATCTCTCAACCCCTTAATTGTGAATTTTTTGCGTCAATTTACCGCCTGCAGATGCTGAAAACCCTCAAAGTGCTGCAACTCATTGATATTCTAAAATTTAACTTGTACTTTTAGAATATCACGTCGTAAGACAAAGTTATCGATGGATGTTGGGGGTTTGCTGACAGATTGTTGTATTGACGCGAAGTTGTGCCTACCGCTGGTAGTAGTCCGAATCAGAATTGGTGGGTGCAGAGGTTACAGCCGAAAAGCATAAATTTCAGGCCCATCTGGAATATTGGGGTAAAGATTTCCAAGTTGTTCGGGTTGTGCATCAAAGGAAGTTTTTATTTCCCTCTTCCGCTGATGTTTAGAAGTGCACTTAAGTTTACATTTCTCAGTCTCACTTTGTGCACCCCTGCCTTTAGTCAGCAGTTCGGCGGAATTCGAGGGCAAGTAGTCGATTCCGATTTTGGCCAACCAATCGGCAAAGCATCCGTCATTATTATGGATACCCCTTTCGGTGCCATCACAGATGAGCAGGGCAATTTTACCATATCCGGGGTTCCTCCCGGTGTGTACGGCGTCCAAACTAGAGCCTCGGGTTATATTCCCAAAACCATGCCACAGGTGGCTGTTACTTCAGGTGCTTTTAATGATCTTCAACTGGAAGCCGTCGCCGAAATTGAAGAAATGGAAGAGCTCGTTGTTCCAGGCGAGCTCGAAAAAAGTTCAACATCCGGCCTGCTCGTTGAACGCCAAAATGCCTCGGCCGTTATGGACATGATGGGCCAGGATCTCATTGCCCGCGTCGGGGCGTCGACAGCAGGGGATGCCATTCGGCGCATGGTCGGAGCCAGCGTGGTGGATGGAAAATACGTCGTGGTTCGCGGTATGCCCGACCGTTATGTCAACACCCTGCTGAACGGTGGCCGCCTCCCCTCTTCCGATCCCGATAAACGAGCGATCAATGTCGACCTCTTCCCTGCCAGCACATTGGAAAGCCTGAACCTCTACAAAACCTTCACGCCCGACCAGCCAGCAGACTTCACCGGTGGTAGCGTGGACATCCGTACGCGCCAGTTTCCGGATAAGCCCTCCTTCGGCTTCGGCACCACAGTGGAATACAACTCTCAAGCCACCTTCAACCCGGACTTTCTTGTAGATCCCAATGGCGGAACGGGCGTCTTTGGGATGCGCGCCAACGGCCGGATGATCCCCGAAAGCGTTACATCCCTGCCATCCAGCGTTCTTGCTATTCAACCTGAATTGATCACTAACCCGACTGGCACAGCACAAGCCGCACAGATCAACGATGCGATGCGCAAGATTTCCCCGGTGATTGCTCCTCGGACGGAGGCCCCAGGGCCCAATGTCTCCGTCAACCTGCAGGGAGGGGACACCGTGGGCGATGAAAACGACGGGCAAATGGGGGTTCTTGGCGCTTTCAGTTGGAGAAAGAAATACACATTCGACCCGCAGGGAACCCGTGGAAACCTCACTCTCAGTCCAGGTGACGGCGGAGTTATTAATTCCACATATCAGGCGCTCAACCAAGCCCAAGGGAATCAAGACCTCCTTTACGGTTCCCTGCTGAGCCTCTCAGGCCAGTGGGAGAAAGACCAGACCGTCGGAGCCAACCTCATCTTCAACGAAGGTGCTACCTCTTCCGCCGCTACCCGCACTCAAGAAGAGATTGTCAATAACATCGCTACTCAGCAAATCCTTCAATACGGAGAGAGAAGCCTGCTGTTCGCACAGTTCCACGGTGATCATCTTTTCCCCGAGGTCAATGGCCTTGAACTAACGTGGAACGGCGGGCTCGGTCAGGCCAAACTTCAGGAACCTAATCAAACCCAATTCAGTTATATCTACAATCCAGCAATTAATTTTTACGATATAGGCGGAGCCCAGGCTTTCCAACGGGAACTAACTGAAAACAGTTACTACACCATTGCTGACTTAACCCTTCCTTTTCTTAAAAAAGATGACAAGGAAAACATTTTTAAAACAGGTTGGTACTACGACAACGAAAAACGCCCCTATCAGCAGTCGTCCTTTCAATATAAGTATGGAGGCTCGGAGAGTCCTGCTTACGCCACTTACCCTACCTCGGATGATCCTAACCCCAATGTTCCCCTGAGTGATGTCTTCCTCGCCCAGTACAGATCCGGCTTAGTCAATCCCGCTGGTCCTGACGGCTCCCACCCACTCAGCTGGTCTCTTGGGAACACAGGGGAGAACTTCGGCACCTACTACAATGCCTTTCAACAAGTGGCCGCCAGCTACCTGATGGTCAAATTCGAGCCATTTTCCAAGTTAAAGCTCCAAGGTGGAACTCGATTTGAAAACACGGTCCTTGGAGTCAACGGGGCACCGATCAAGGGCAACAATGCAGTTCTCTTTCCAAAAGGCACGGACAACACCATCAAACAACTCGATCTTTTGCCCGCCGTGGGTTCCACTTTCGAGCTTTGCGATAACGTCAACCTCCGTTTTGCCTGGTCCCAGACACTTGCACGACCCTCCTTCAAGGAAATCGGCCCGGTGGTTAGCAAAAATTTTGCGGCTGCCGAATTCTTTGTCGGTAATCCATTCCTTCAGCTCTCCCATGCCAACAATTATGATTTTCGCGCTGAGTGGTTCCCCCGTTCAGGCGAGGTCATTTCGGCCAGCCTTTTCTACAAGGACATTCAATCTCCGATGGAGATGACCAGCTTCAATGCTGGCGGCGAAACCTACCAACAGTACGAAAACTTTCCTAGTGCAACAATTTATGGAGTCGAGGTAGAGGCTCGCAAGCGACTGGACCAGGTTTCAACTTATCTGAAAAATTTCACCCTTTCCTTTAATTTCAGCCAAATCAAAAGTCAGGTTCAGATGCCAGACACTTCCATTGCGCAAAGGGCAACCATTGGCCTTACGGGTGATACCCGTCCACTCCAGGGCCAACCCAACTACCTGATCAATGCCGGCATCAACTATGACAACGAAGAGTACAAAACCTACATGGGACTTTTTTACAATGTCACGGGACCTTTCCTCTACTCGGTCGGTAATATCAAACCCAACAGCACTCTTTACACCCCAGATATCTACGAACAACCCGCCCCCTCCCTGGATTTCAATATTACCCAGGGGTTGACAGAAAATTGGAAGATAACTTTTCGAGGAAAAAATCTTTTGAACCCCATCTTCCAAAGAACGCAAAATTTCGGAGGTCAAGAGTTTGCTTACTCATCCTACACCAAAGGTTGGGATTTAAGCCTCAACACCGCCTATTCGTTTTGATTCCGAATCTTGTTTGATCTACTCCGTACCACCGTTCCTCATAAATAACTTTGAATAGTCATCAGGCAATCCAGTACGAATTTTATCCAATCGCTTTCTGAGGTCAGCATTGGGCTCTTGTTTCACAGCTGCGTGAGACAACAGAACCTCGACAGCTCCAATCGCTTTTGACCTAGGGTTAGGGTTCTTCTCCGCCAAAGTTAATGCACGATCCCAAAGTTTTGCCGCGAGTTCTGGGTTGCCAGACTCCCACGCTCCTTTTGCCAGTGTTGATAAAGCGTCCATTTGAAAATACTCATCCATGACGGGCATGGGAAACGGATTTCCAGGATCCCTCTGGCTGAACTCATCGACACGCTTTTGGATCATATCGGCAGAGCTTTTTGAGTTCTCAAGCTTGGCACGGACATAGGCTGCATCTGCATATGCTAGATCAAGCAGTTCTAGCCTAGGATTCAGGTGCTGAATTCTTTCCATTCCTGCGTCATACGAACGCTTAGCATCTTGCGTTAATCCCAAATCGGTCTGTAGTCGAGCTAGCTTCATCCAGTATACAGGCCTTCGGAGAGTAGTTTTCATCAGGTTAAGACCCATTTCAATCTCACTAGCAGTTCGCCTAGCTTCTTCTTTTTTACCTAGCTTCACGTCACCTTCCATTTCCGCCAGCAGCATTTCTACGGTCATACGGTCGGAGGAGACTGCACTTTCCCCATCTCTTAAGCCTTCAAGATTCGCAGAGAGGTTGGCAATGGCGTTTGTAGGATTTCCCTGAATCATAGCCGGTTGCCCACTTTTTTTCGGAGGCAATTCTCCGATTTCGATGAGCTTCTCAAGCCCCTTCACCCCTTCGGGTGTCGACATCCCTTTCGCCATTTCTCGAGCTGCTGAATAATTACCAGAGGCCATCGCTGAGCGAACTAATCGTGCGACAATCGTGTCCTGTTCCACACGGAGTGAAACGCGGTACAGCTCGAAAGGCGCAGGAAATAGTTTTGCCGCTTCATCCTTTTTCCCCTGCGCAACAAGGATAGTTCCGATCTCCGCCCAAGAAGTTCCACGCTTGTAGTTTGGGATACTTTTTGAGAGTTCCTTAGCAGCTTCAATCTCGCCGGCCTTGGCGAGCTCACGAACTGTTGCTTCCCTGGATTCAGAGATCCTCTCTTCATCTCCGCGAACTAATTTCTGCCAATCTTTAGCCTCGATCGACAACTTGGACTGTGGCGATTTTTGTGCGCACCCGCCAAGAAAAAAACTGAAACTACAAACTATCAATGACAGATAATTCACTACTGTTTCCTCTAAAAATAAAGGGGCCCTTGGAAACCCAAGGACCCCTTTATATGAATTGTATCTAGAATCAATAAGCCATCACACGAAAGAACAGCGGAGTTTCAGAGATTGCCGCAGGAATCGCCGCATATGTACTTTCAGTAGTGGAGCGGGCCCCAACTGTTGACGAAGTATATTTAGCGGTCTGCGCAGCGCTCGCATTCAATCCGGTATTGACCGTATACGGGTAACTCGAACCCGTTCCGGTGACAGTTGCCAAAGGGCGGTAGAACTTATTGTCCACTGAAGCCTCAACACTGTATTTGACGCCAGAAACAGTATCGAAGTTAACAACAGGTTTACCACCGCTTACTGTTACAACAACTACGGGGGCAATCTGAGTCGCACCAACTGTGCCTGTGAAGACACCTGCCCTTTCAAGCATAGTCCAACTACGTGCCCAATTATTGTCTCGGAAAGCCCCAAGGAAGTCCGCACCTTGGCTTAGATTCCCACGGGCAGGCAACGAGCTGCTTGTTCCAGTAAGATTCACAGCATTGCGAGCATCACTTGTGCTCCCAAGACGGAGGTCCAAAGTTCCATCAGTGCGGTTGTCAATTGGTACAACGTAGCCAGGATCCAAATTGAAGGCATTTCCGTTGGAAGTATCTCTCGTTGCGCCAGTCGTTGAGAAGGATAGGGACGATGAGATAATCGAATCCACACACTTCCGATAGTTTGCACTACCTGAAGCAGCAGCATATGCACCTGTGGTACCATACCAGTTATATGGGCGAGTCCCTGCACCAAGATTTCCGTCGGTACTCTGGTCCCGGCCATTGGCACTTACGAATTCACCTTCAGGCATGATGTTCGACTTACCAGCTATTGCCCAATTGGCATCGGATGTACGAGTAAGCCAATTTGCGTATGTGTATTTGCCAGTCGTATAGGTTGCATCAGCTAGAGCGCCAGGAGCGCCACTTGTGAGAGATGTGTAACCTTTTGCCAAGCCACAGCGGTACCAAGCACAATTTCTGAACAGCAAGTCAGGTTCGCCAGGTCCATCGGTTTTGGTGGTCACCAAGTCATCAGCGAGACCAGAGCCATCATAGCCACCAGTTGTACGTGTGGCGATCAGATGGTTGATTGCATCATTCACATTAGTAGCAGGGTCAGTAGTATTAACAGCGGTAGCGACAATGGTCGGCCCAGCATGCGGCACATCCATCCACATTGAATTGTAGAACTTGGCTGCAGCTTTGTCCCGTAGGTTAGGGCCATCCAATGGTGAACCACTGGAGCCAGTTCCAGATCTCATCCACCCGCTGGGACCATATCCACGCCCAATTCCAGTATAATTGGCCTGTGTTACGACAGTCATGGGAATGGCCAGTGAAGTCATGTCGCAATTCTCTGGACCATCGATTTCAGTTAGCTGATCACCAGCATTCTCAAGACGCCTCCCCGTACCCGCAGCGACTACGCTAGTACCAGGAGCTACGAAAGTGCTGACACCACTTCGGTCACAAGAATTTTGCAACTGGAGAAGGAACTGATTTGCACTATTACAGCCTTGATCTACATCGAAACCATCATCGCCACCGAATGCACCGATAGCATATTTGACGCCAATACAACCACCGAAGAACTCGTTATCGTCGTCGGCATTGGCATAGGATTCGGTGAAATCACTAACTGTCCTAGTGCCAGTTCCGCACCATGTAAAACCATTCAACTCCTTGCCAAGAGCAATCACAAACCCACCATAACAAGTGCTAAAGAAACGGACACATCCAGACGAATCGAGATCGTCATCCCCACCGTACCAGGTGTAACCAGTATAACCAGCCATACCCTCAATGGCCTCCGTTCCGCGGCACACGGTTGAATCTGATAGCGAAGATCCTCCGCCACCGCCGTCAACAGCAGCAGCTGTTCGGGCATTCATGTTAGCAGTTAACCGGGCGGATACGTTAGCCCTTCCAGCCGCTACAAGCCCCCCGTACAATGCATCCCATTTGAAAACGTTGCCAGCGGTAACAGAAGCATCTTTCGAGTAGCCCCTAACTGCAGAGCTAGCAGCCGTGCCATCTGCGATAGTGTACTCTCCAGAACTACCAATTGTTCCAGATAGCAAAGCCGAACCAGTCACGGCAGAGCCCGCCGCACCGCTAAGCGTAGCCCTGAGGATTCTTTGCCGTCCATCTGCACCAGTACCCGCTGTTGCAACTCCAAAATTTTCAACAGCCGGAATCGTATTCACACCATTTGGCACGTTGAGGTCGTCCATCGATGTCATAATGATCGGGGCATCGGCAGTGCCTTGGGCCATAATTCTGCCACCCCGGTGAGCCAGTAATGCCCCGGGATCGGCAGGATTGATGCCACTGCTGGACGATGTGGTGGGATACTCACAGCGGATGAGTGTCCCTGCGTCGATCGTGAGTGTAACACCAGCTTTGATGATCGTATTTCTCGAAAGAATATAAGTTTTGTCCCGTGTCCAACGCTGGTCGACTGAGATCAGAGTTGCGTTAACAGTTGTTGTCCCTCCATTGCTTGTGCTCTCTACAAGCCCATTACCCAAATTGGCTACATCGATAAACTTGGCTGCGTTAGCCGATTGAAATGATCCCGCCGCAAATGCAGCTAGTAAGATTAAAGATAGATTTTTATTCATTGTTTTAGTTTCCTTTGTTTGTGTTGTTCGTTGTTAGATTTTTTTGCGAAATTGTCTTACCCCAGCCAAAGCTAATCCGCCGACGAGCAGAAGCAGGGACGATGAAGGCTCGGGAACGTTGGATGTAGATATCGAGCCATAGGTCCCTGTGCTTGGAGATGTGGCGCCATATATCGCGGTAACATCTGAAGATAAGGTCAAGAAGTCGAAAGTACCAAGAGCGGCGTCAGCGGGATCGGCATATGTAAATCCAAGGTCATAGAGTCCCACTTCTTGCACAGTACCACCGCTGGAGTAAGTCACAAAAGCCAAGGCGCGATTGTCCAACGCCGCATCAAATATGCTGGTGAGTGCGGCGCCTTTGCGGGTAGTAACAGAGCTATCCGAGCCCCAGTACTGGTAAAAATCGTCGCTATCGGTAATTAAACTTCCCTGGACAGGCGAACCCCAAGACAAGAGTGTTCTCGAGTTGTTGCCGTACCATAACGCAAATCCATCAGCACTGTCCGCGCTTGAGCTCTTCGTAGTCAAGGCAAACAATCCACCGTTTAATGCGCCGAATGAGACGCTGAACGTATCTGCAGCGTTCCCATTCGCTTGACGCTGAATGGTGGATAGTAGATTTGCTGAGACTTCAGTCGGCGCAGCATTCGAGGTAACGGCTCCAGCCAAGAAGCCGATTACTGTTAATAGAGCTGATATTTTTTGTTGTTTCATATTGCTTTTCCTTTTGTTCGTTACGAGCTTCTGATGCGGAAGAACATCCGGTTCGTCCAGTCAGAAACTGAGTTGATTCCTGGGTTTGTAAATGTGACATCGAAATCTGCGGTGCTGGATACGACCACAGCCTTAGAGCTCCAACTGCTTGCTAAATTTGCAGTGTATTCGAGTGTATATGTACCTGGAGTGTTGACCGCAAATCTATGTGTCACAGTGGTAGTTGTGCCTGAAAGAGAGGGTGTTCCGCGGCTTTTCAATACTAGCACGGGAGGAACAGTTGTTGGTGTACTGGTCGATACTTTGGCCGTTCCAACTCCATCAAGATTTGTCGTGCCCACTAAAGCAGTAGCATCGTAACTAGTTGCCTCTGGGCTCCAGCGATCTCCGAATCCTGACGTGCTTGGCAAAAGACTATTAAAGTAATAAACACCAAATTCGTTCGACGAAGTAGGGGTTTGAATCCACAAAAACGCGGTTTTGCCCACCAGGCTTTGGGAGGCGAGCGTGCCTGTTGTTGGTGACATCTCAAGTCCCGTTGAATTATTTGCAGTCATGGATATTTCAAAGTTCATTTCCTGAACTGTTGTAGAGGCAAAACTGACCCAACCATTCGAACTACGGAAGGCCTGCATTGCTGCCAATGAATTCGCAGAGGCTAGGGCCGTTGTTATGGCGCTCACACTGGTAAATCCGCTCGAGTAAAATAACCCGAAATCTACCGTTGTTCCGTTAGGCAAAGCTGAAGTCGTGTCCGAGAGAAAGTTACCCCCATAGTAACCAGCGATCGACACATCTAGGACGGCAGCAGAGGATCGGGATGCAAGCAGCAATGCAGCGGCTGCAGCTGTTAGCACCTTAGCCAATCTTTTATCCGTTCTAGATTTCATTTTTCAGCTTAATTATAGCTTTAGTCGGTTATCCCTTAATCTACTAAAGAGCTGGTGCAGGTGCGATCGTGAGGATGCAAGCTGCTGAGCCACCGGGTTTTACAAATACAGAGGTGAACTTCGAGATGGTTGCAGATACCCGGGTGTTACCATCGTAAGCACTTGGTGTGGTCGACGTTCCACCGATTTTGTAATATTTAAATGCCTTTGTGCTGGGATTCCAGATGCCATATTCGTCATCAGAGCTACGAGGCGTACCTGTTCCTCGGTTAGGAGACTCTAAAGCGATGGTCGATGTGGTAAAAGTGGCGTCTGTTACGCCCGGATTGGCCAGCAGATATTTTCCGCCTCCAGTCGCCACAAAGCGGGAGCGGGCGGTCCGATAATCCCCAGAAATGGGAAAGGTAATGGCGGCAGCGCTCCGATTTACCACTAGAAAGCCCTTGCCAAGTCCAATAGGTGCGTGATTGAAGTTGGCGGTACCAGTGCCCTGTCTCCAATTATAAGCGGTACCCGATTTGTTGATGTAGTAGGTGGAAACAGCTCCGGTCGCAGTGTCCAACAGCTGAACCTGACCCAGAACAGTAGATACTGTGGCTCCCGCGCCATATCCAAATGGATTTGTTGCAGATGCGGTACCGAGCAAAGAGCTGATCGTATGGGCCTTACGCAAGGCCCATTTTGTCGTAGAGGTAATGGAGGAAGCCGAGATTCCAGCAGATGTAGGAATCGTTCCCTTCACTGTAATTGTGGTGGAGGTACCGGCAGTCACATCTAAGATTAAGCCGATCGCGTCGCCGTCGAGGATTTCGCACACATAAAAAGAGTCCACATTCTTATCTGTGTTTCCAAGTGCGGAACTCGCAGGCAATGCAGGCGAACCACCAGCTGTATCTACAGCAACTGTGAAAATAGCGTTCGACCCAGTGTTATCCACTGATGTAATCGTTCCAAAAGCCTCCACAGCCCTTGCGTACGGAACGCCGATAAGAGATGTAGTGTTGGCAGGAACCGTAAGGGTGCTCACTGCTACTGGGGTCGCTAGAGCGGCAAACGAATTCGTGGAAATAAATGCTGCGAGCATCGGAATGACGCAAGTAGCGACGGCTAGTTTAGATAATTTTGTTGCTGTGTTCATATCAGATGAGTTCTCCTGGTTAAGGTTAATTGATGATTGAAACTGGTGACCTATGTTTTGATTCACCCCGTAAACTTTGCACCTTTCCGTTTTTTCTCAACAGGTTTATTGTGACATTTGTGTGACGGAAGATGGCCTCGAATTGAAATAATAGTGCTGATAGTAAGTGGCTTACAATCGGACCCTCAAAAATGCCATGATTTTGTTGCTTTGATTTTTCTCCAAACCCCCGCGTCTTCACACTAAAAATCAAAATTCCTAGATTGATTTTGTGGATTCAAAATTTCTTGATGTGACGATTTGATGACGAATCGCCCCCCACCCTAGACTCTTCGGCATACATGTGTTTAGTTATGCTTTATGCAGCTCCTCCGTTGGCTTGGTTCTATGTATTTTCTAGCATCCTCAACGGAAAGGCTGAATGAAACGAGGGCTGCCAAGCCGTGTAAGCTAATTTCATTCTTGTTCTCCTTCTTCCGTGCATTGAAAAAGCCCCAATTTGCGGGATTCACACCCATGAAGGGCTGGATGATTTCTACGGTTTTTTTTCTCGTGTTAGTTTCTGACGTTTCTCGGGCACAAGATAGTGTCTCTATCTGTTCTCCAATCTACTTGGGGGCAGACGTAGGACTGACTACCCTGAGGGGAGGTTCGCTCAATGGATGCGCAGTTCGCGTCGGCGCTTTCTCGGTCACTCCAACCCAACTACTAAACAACTTGGCGGGCAAAACTTCTGCAGCGGAGGTAAAGTCAACGATCAACGCGTCTTTTCTTGAGTACGGGACTTTTGTTATGTCGGATGCATTTTTGCAGGATCCGGATCAATCCATCATCAATGTGACTAACCCGATCGGGGCGAATCTAAGGGGTAAGGACATCTATTTAGTTTTCTATAACAACGCATCCCCCACCTCCGCCTCAGAAATCGGAATTTTTCGAATGAAAAATCGGGCCAATGCAGACGCAATCGGCATATTTCCCACACAAGCAGGTGCGCTAGGAAATCGAGAGGCGTATTTTTTCATTGGGGACATAGAAGGAATCTTACCAGCACAAGATGCTTTAAACCTTCTGACGGGCCAGTATGACCCTTTGAACAACAGATTTATATTAGGCTCCATGGATGGCGGAATTGGAAAAATCACAAGTCAGACGAGCTTAAAGATTCCCCCAGGGGGATCCTCCACATATTGGATTCAGGCCAACCATGGGCCTGACAGTTTCTCCGCCGTGAATCTCCCCACTTGGGCTTCCCTTGGCTCCTATGGGGTGATCACTTTTACTCCCCCTCTGGGAACTTCGGGGACCTATTCCATTGACTTAACTGCATCCAACTCCCTTTCTGGAAAAACAGCCACAGCGACACTTCAGGTTCTCGTTCAAGAATCGACCCTCACTTTCATCACCCCCCCCAATTCGATCTCCGCAACGGCGGGAGTGGCCATTACTCCTTATACATTCCGGACCAGTGCAACAGATCCTGCCAGCGTGACCTACAGCACGGCAAACAGCCTGCAGGGCCTATCGCTCTCCACCAGCGGCGTTCTCTCCGGCATTCCCCTGACTGTCGGCACGAGTAACGTGACCATCCGGGCCACTTCCGGTGGCGATTCCGGAAGCACGACTCTTGCCTTGGCGGTAGCTCCACCGGTGATTGAGGTTCCCGCAGCGGATCTTACGAACGGAAAGCTTGTGGTCACTGCAGGTATAGCCAGAACCATCACAATAACCAAACCAGCGGGCTTTACCGGCCTTACCGGCTCAATCAACCCTCCCTACACTGGAGTCAGCTTTGACGGCAGCAGTCTGGTGGTGAGCGCAAATGCGCCCCCTCTCATCAAAGGCAACGACAACGTCTTGCTTACGCTGACGGCTACCCGAGCGATTGGTGGAAGCTCGGTTTCTGCCACTACAACAGTCCCGCTAAGAATCGTGGTGCCTACCCCAACGAGGCTTACCGGACCGAGTGAATATGAGGTGGATGTAGGCCAGCTTTTCTCCACAACAATCCAAACGGATGTGGGATCCTACGCCAGCATGACCTTTGACAACTTGCCTACGGGTTTGAGTGGCCTGTCTGGAGGGCTGATTACTGGGATCAATCGGAGCACAACATTGCCTTACGAATACTTGGTGCCGGTTCGTGCGAACTCAACCGGACGCTATGAGGGGGGAGGGGTATTTACAACGACTGTGACTTTTCGGCTCAGGAACACAAGTGCGCCTTACTTCAGCCCCCTGACCAGCCGAGTGGTAGCAGGTGTGGGCAGACCTGTGGCCTATTACATTTCAGCGAATAATTCCCCGTTCCGTTTTGCCGCTGCAAATCTCCCCTTGGGTCTTTCTCTCAATGGAAACAAAATTTCAGGCTCCCCTGTTCAGGCAGGAATATTCCCCGTTTCGGTAACTGCCTACAACTCTTATCGACCCGGCTCCACCTATCCTGCCTTTGAACAATCTGGCTCGGGGACGATCATCTTTCAAATAGCCAAATCTGCACCGCCAACTGCCCTTACCCCAACAAGTCCAGGAATCCTTGCAAAAAATGCTCCTGTTTCTCTTTCTGACAACAAATACCTTATCGATGCGGAAGCGAACGGTGTTTACGTCAGTGCCATCGGTCTTCCCGCAGGAATAACTCTGGACAGGACCACCGGCAAACTCGTAGGCACGCCAACCACTCCAGGCCTTTACAGCGTAACCGCTTTTATCCAAAACGCCTTTGGCTGGATCAGAAAAGGCGTTGCCCTAAAGGTTCAATAGACAAGGCAGTTCCATGAAAAACCCTATTCCAAAAAAACTAATCTTGGCAATGGCCTTGCTGGCCGAGTTGATCCTCATGTCATCTCAAGCCCAAGAATCCATTCCTTTTTTAATGAATACGGCGACCCAGTTCGAGCTGGTCGGATTCCCAATTCACAATCCCGCCTTGGACTCAGGAAAAGTCCAATCGGTTAGCGGGACTCTGGTCCATTGGTCTCCTGGGTTCCAGTGGACCTCTTTTGGATCAGCCCTGCCCTTGGGGGAGGAATACTACGCCGAGGTAGTGGGACCTTCTACACATCCTTGGCTGGGTCAGCGATTTGAGTTGGATGAGAATGCCACGCGGGTTCGCTCCGACAATGGGCTCGTATCCGTCATTTCTCCCTTGAACACGCGTGGAATGCCGGATCAGACTTTGATCGGGGCAGATCTTCAGATCCGGCGTCACCTTACGGTAGACACCCTTTGGGGGGAGGCGGTGCGTAACCGCATCCTTTTTGGCAAAGAAAAGGAATCCTCTTTCCTCTTTTCCTTTTCTGGTGGCTTAAATGGGAGCCGGATCATTGTCCCTAGCCTTGATTCTGCCAAGACTTTGCGCTGGCTGGATACCAAATCCCCCGCCTCCAAGATTCTCTCTCCTCTGGTTATCCCACCGGGCACTGCGGTAGGAATCGTTTTCGGAAATCAAAGGGGGTTGCCTCTGGCGGTTTCTGGTGCGGTTAGAAGTTGGCCAACGGCCGCACCGCTTCAATCTGGAGAAAATTTTCTCTCCTATCCCTACTGCGCCGACCTACGGCTCGGGGTGGATTGGGGGAGCAGGAAAGAAGGCTTTAGCGGCGCGACAAAGCCATCCTCGAGCCAAGACCGGCTAGAGATTTTAGTGGGAACTTCACGCCGCTCTTACTTTCCTGAATCGCAATCAAATGGTCGTATCCGTTGGCGTCTTTTCGATCCGACGGATGTCTCAGGAGGCTGGGTCAATCCTCCTGCTTATTTGGATCGAATCCCGACCGGCCAAGGATTCATTCTTCGAAAAATCAAAGCCGACCCAAATCACTTCTTTCACCCCCCCCAACCTTAGGCCTCCTTTTTCGAATGAAGGAAATGTGATGTGACATTTCGATGTCTATTCACACATTCTTTTTTGTTTCCCTGTTAGGGACTTGAAGCTTCTTTCCATTATTTCACTCTCGCTCCATGTGCCGATGGGGTGTGTTTCTTTTTGCCGCTCTACTCCCAGCTATGTCTGTGCGGGCTGATGATTCCGCCAATCCCCACCCCCTCTCGAAACCCCCTTCTCTTTTGACCGATCCGAATGCAGAACTAGTGGATCAATCGCTCCCAGGGACCAAGCCGGGAGAGTTGGCTTCTTCCCCAGCGAATGAGGAAACGAACTCTCTTTCTCCTTACTATGTGCGGACTGGGATCGGCTTAAGTTTCATCACGAACGTGGAGTATCCAGATTTCGGAATCACCGCCAATGTCCCGATGGCTCCGGGTTTTGCTACGGGAGTAATGTTGGGGACCCAGTTCCACGAAAACATCGCCTTCGAAATTGAGGGCGGCCTTCTTTATAATGCCGTTTACTCGAATCAAACAGGAAACATTACCGCCACCTCTATGTCCCAGATAACCAATGTTCAACTGTTTCAGGTTCCGATGATGGGAAATTTTGTTTTTAGAACCGACCCCCTCGCCAATGCAAAAATTCGACTCGTGGCTGGAGGAGGTATGGGCGGTATTTTTCGTCAAATTTTTGTGACTGGAATTCCGGACAACTACACCGAAAGTCAGACTTTAACGGCTTACCAAGGGTTCGGGGGAATCCAGATCAATCCTGGAGAGCCCGACCTGATGGTCGACGTCCAGTTCCGCTATTTGAATTCGATCGGGGGACAATCGGTTCCTTCGATGTCGTTGATGGGAACAGTGACGATTCGCTTTTAGCACGAGCTGGCGATGAATCCGATGTCTCACTCAAAGGTCGCCAAGAACGCAGCGCCCCTCACAAGAACATGGTGCTTGTTGATGATGATGTTTATTTATGGATCTCATCTTTTTGCCCAGAGATTGTCCCTCACGGACGTGCAGGCGCAACCCGTCACGGGTCCAGGTCCGGGATTGCGGATTGCGCTCGGCGGCACGATTGACTCTGACATGTCGGTCGCCCAGCGGGACACCCGAGATTATCCCCAGACGAACATTAATCCCCTCTTTTCGAATCAGGTTCAGTTCAATGGAACGGTCAGCTACGAGTCGATCGGTTTCAACCCAGGCTTCCGTTTTGATTTTGCCCCTGGCTATCGATTAAACGAGTGGATCAATTTCGAGTTTGAGACTGGATGTATCTATAACACCATTGAATCGTATACGATCAGCGGAAGCGGAACTTTCACTGGGGTGAGTGGAGATCCAAATCTCAACGGAACGATGAAGTTGGATGCGCAAGGATATCTTTTGCAGGTGCCACTAATGGTGAACGTTGAGTTTTCCTACCCGATCGGGGATGGTTGGCGACCGTTTGTCGGTGCAGGCGCAGGAGGCATGTTCCAAAAGCTCACTATCGGCACGATCTCGGGAACGATCAACTATCAGGGGGATTTTAATCAGTCGAACTTCATGGGGGCATGGGAGGCATTTTTAGGGTGCGGGTATCAAGTGGCGCCGGGTTTCGATGTGTCGATCGCCTACCGGGTCGATGGGGTGCTCAGCCCTGATTTTGGAGGCTATACGATGCAGAATTTTTACACTCAAGCGGCCGAGTTTGAGATGAATTGGAGGTTTTGAGCCCTGCTTCGCTCAGTCTCGGCAAGCTCGCTGAGCTACGCAGGGTTTGCAGATTCAGAGGTTATGGGGAGAAGGGATTAAGGATACGATTGGATTTTTAATTGTGGATTGTGGATTGGGTGGGGTCGGATGTAGTTTGCTTTTTCAACTAGCGCTGGCTGGAGAGATCAGGGGGATTAAGGAGCGGCGGTCCCGGCGGTAGATGGTGAAGTCTGAATCGGTAGTCCATACTTGAGCCTTGGGAAGAAGTTCGGACATTCGCACGAGGCAGGCGTCGGCAAAGGACATGGGTACGTCCGCATATCGTCCGATAAGACTGCGGAGAAATCGAACTTCCGGTTCAGCAGCGAAGCGGGTTCTCAGCACACCACGCTCGATCATTTGAAGAAGTAAGCTCGAGGGGATTTTTCCGCGTTGCAGAAGAAAGCAGGCCTCAGCTATGACTGCTTCACAAGTTAGAAGAGGTTCGGTGAGGGTATTCATCAC
>Ga0214919_10006288_pt1 | contig 16375 bp, 13 predicted proteins | sample LL1503_MetaG_FD_177994 | JGI IMG/M metagenome (GOLD analysis project Ga0214919, IMG submission 177994) | Freshwater microbial communities from Lake Lanier, Atlanta, Georgia, United States - LL-1503 | ecosystem: Environmental > Aquatic > Freshwater > Lake | place: USA: Georgia | collected... | reverse complement strand
ATATTTTGATTTTATAGTTAAAATATATTTTATTGTTTGCTACTTTTTCCTTATTTTAGAAAAGTTAGAAAATCATTATAGAGTTTAATTGATTTTTCATACTCGTCATCATACTTATTAATATTATTATCTTTTATAAAATTGTGAGATAGACCTTTACTACTAATATCCCTTCTAATTGTATTAATACTTTGAGCATATTTACCACCAACATCATTATACCTACAGAAATATTTAATAAGAGTAGTAATATTACTTGAAATATCAATATTATTTTTAGTTATATATGAGTCTATTTTATAGCTTGCATAATCATCATCATTAAATACAATATACCAGTAAGAGAAATATAAAATTAAATCTTTGTACTTAGAAATAAAATTCTTTAATTGTTCTTTTAAATTACTATCTCTATAGTTAATTAATTCTGATTCATATGATAGAGTAGAATCTTTACAAAACTTAGATAATTGTTCAATGGTTTCATCACTTAAAATATTTTCATATACGTTATAATAATCTTTATATAATTCTGATAAAGTATGATTGAAATATTTTGTATATGAACCATATTTTTTCATAGCATTGTAAGAGTCATTAATATTTCTATATTCACCAACAGAATTAGAGTATAAGAATTTATCAATTTTTTCAAGATTTGTCAATAAAGGTTCAATATTACATCCTTTTATGTTTTCAGACCATTTTTTAAGCATCTCAAGTGTGTATTGATAACACATTTTATGATATCCTCTGTTATAATCATAATGTTTTATATAAACTATATCTCTACCATCTGATTCCAAATTCAAATAGTCTAACATATCTTTTGTGGCAAATAAATACTTGTTACTTTGTACATCAGAGTCGTATAAATATTGAAAAATAGGAGATTTAGTATATTTATCATCTATGCCATAAGAGTAGTAATAAACTAAAAATTTATCTATTAATCCTTCAAATATATCATTAATATTATTATATTCATCAATTGTTACTTTATATAATGATTGGTATTCTTCTTCTATATCATCCGATTTTATAAAATTACAATTTTTATAAGCATCATAAGAACAAAAATCTTTATTAACCCACTGATCATTATATCCATATTCTACTATGACATATTTTGATCCCTTTAATTTAGAGTATAAAAACTTCCTTCTACCATTAGGTCTTCCATTCTCAACAGAGTCATATACAGTAAGTATATCATCCGAATCAACTAATCCAAATCCTTCTAATTCCTCAGAATTATCTGAGTCGACATAAGCTTGATAATATTCTGAATAAATAGCATTATCCTTATGAATCCAGTCATTTTTATAATTCATTACACAATCACTTTTTAAGAAGTAGTCATCTTTATCGTTAATCCAGACACAATCACTAGAATTTAACCATTTTTGATAATGTTCTGACCATTCATGACCAGGTACATTAGGGTCTCCGCCTGTGTTTTGAATATGATATTGTAGTTTTGACCTATTTTCTATTTCATATGTTCCTAAAAGGCCAGTTTCATAATCAAGAATTGATAAAGTATCCATATATGGATATTCTTTAAACTTCCAATTTTTCAATTGTACCTTACATCCACTTGTTTTACCTATAAAATGTGCCTTAAAATCATTATCGGTTGCCTTTATAAAGTCTTTGTACCAATCAGCAAACTTTTCAACATCATTGTCGAATCTTGTATAAACTCTATCTAAATAGTATCCGTATTTATTAACACCATCTATTAATTTCCAAAGTAGTGCTCTTCCAAGTAATCTATTTCTATCATCAACTAATATTACTAGTTGACAAACTTCTGGATTTTCAGTATAAATATTTAAAAATCCTTGTGTAGATTCATATCTCATGCAAGAGTTATTTAATTGACCACCACCTGGTACATAATTGGATTCCAGATACCAATTTCTAATTTCTTCACCAGATACTAAACTAATACCTTCTTGTGTTTTTTTAAGTGATTTATCCCAAGCATTTTTATAAGAATTAACAAATTTTTCAATTTGTTGGTCAGTTACAGAGATACCATTACTTGTTAAAATCTGTCTAACGGTTCTACCAATTTTAGCACTATTTGTTGCTCTATCAAAAGGATCTTGACCTGCATCAATAAATCTTTTTACTTGTGTATCATTTACAAATTTAATGTCATCATTTTTATCAGATGGTTTTAGATAATTGACATTAGTTTTTATATCCTGATTTATCAGTGATGATAACATTTTAGCAACAGGATCTTTATCAGAGATTTTAGATATAATTAAATTTAAATCCTTATCAATTTTTAATAATGATTCAAGAAGAGACAAATATCTAAAATCAAAGTATTTTTTAATCATTGTTCTTTTATCAATTTATTACTACCCAAAGTTTCTTCATCAGTATCAGAATCAACTATATCATACGATTTTGCTAAAGATGGAGTATCTAATCCTTTTGTATTAAATCCAAATTTTTTAAACTTTTTAACTAACCAATCAAAACCATATTTTGCCAAGAATGTTGTTATACCAAGTGCAATGGCCGCTGAATTTCCAATAAGAGTTTCCATTGTTAAGTCATATTTGCCAACTATTGCACTTATCCCATTCATAGCTGGAATAAGAAGACTTGTATATGCTAACATATCAACTAATCCATTAACAATGTATGGTGTATTTTTAAATAAAGCTTTTAAGACTTCACCTAGGAATTTAAAACATTCAACCATCTTTCTAATTATTCCGTTTCCAATTCCCCTAAGTTTGAGCTCTTCAAGAATAGTTCTAGCATCTTGTTTAGATACTACACTTTTAATCATACCAGTTCCTCCACAATCTTTACAATCCTTAGATATACTTTGACAATTACAAGGTACTTCAGTATCACCTGCTTTATTTTTTGATTCTTCTAAATAAGTAATTGTAAGAGCTGCAATACAAACAAGAACAATATTCTCCATAGTTGGTTCTACTTTTAGAACACCATTTGTAATTAATCCTTCTACAATAGGATACATTGCTCTAACTCCAACACCGAATGTAAATACTAACCCGTAGTTAAATTTTAAATCTTGAGATAATTTTTTTAGTAAACTATCAATTTGTGTATTCTTATCATCAGATTCATTAATAGGTGGATTAGCAATAAAATTTGCTAAATCATCCGCCATTTGATATTGTTTGTAGCTTAGAACTTTCATTACTTATATATTATCCCCAGATTCCCGAAAAGTTACCATGATACCACATACCGCCATTATAATATCCTCCATCAAAGACACCATTGAACCATATTCCAGAGTTCCAAGTAGAATCTTTAAAGATAGAAACACATTTTAAATCAGTATCTATTTTATCATCAATATTAGTTGTATTTACCGACATTATATCAGATAGTCTAACGTCTACAAATACTTCCGTAGTATTGGTATCTTCATTAATTGTTGTATCTAAAATGATATATTTTTTAGGGTTCTCTGTTGTTCCAAAAACTGAGTAAGTTCCATTTTGGAAATTATCAACAATGTAGAATACATCACCAATATTAAATCGGTATATACCATCTAATCCAAATTGATTATATTCACTATTACTCTTAATTGAAATAATATCAATATCATTTGATATACCGCCTTGCCATAGTGATGAATTGAAATTAATATTGTGCACATTGCCACCGTAGAAAACTCCACCATTAAATACACCACTGAACCAACTAGAATACTTATGTATCTCGGAGATATCTGGTAATCCTTTGTCATTTTCATTTAAGAATGAGTGAAATTCTCCTTTTAAAAACTTACCACCATTCCAAATAGAGTTTCTACTGTTAAATGATTTAGTTCCAAATCTAGATTTTAGAGATGATGTTTGATTGAATTCACCATTATACCATATTCCATTTTCAAAGTCACCGCCTAAGAATTTACCATCTAACCAATATGATAGACTACTATTTGTATTAAATAGTCCTTTATACCAAGTTCCTAAAACCCATATGCCACCTGAAAATACACCGTTTTTCCAGGTACCATCATTCCAAGTACCATCAAACCATCTACCATTTTCCCAAGTGCCACCATACCATCTACCACTGTACCAAGTTCCATTTTGCCAAGTACCACCAAACCATCTACCACCATACCATAAAGAACTAAACTCATCCGTTTTAGAATTATCTACCTTTACAGTCAATAAGTTATCGGTTATAATTTTAGAAGTCCATACACCATCATACCAATCTCCTGATTTCCAGGTTCCTGATATCCAAGTGCCACCAAACCATCTACCACCTTCCCATATTCCTTCGTACCATATTAGATTTTGATTATTATCCATACCGATTATAGCTTCTGAGACCTCTGCATCTAAAATCCAGAAGAATTCATCAGTTAATCTTACTAAGTCTAATCCATCAATTAATCTAAATCTATACTTATTAAAGTCAATATTTTTTAAATAGTATGTTTTTCCAGAAATATCGTAGTTATTTTCTAAAATTTGAATTGATTGTTTAACCTTTTTATCTCCTACTCCAAGATCAAATATATCAATTGGTTGAAAATTTAAAAATGGATCTTTTTTAACGATTTTTGCAACTAATTTATCTTGTGGTAAAAATCCAGACCAAGGTATGTCTATTTCAACTGCTGTGTCATCCAAATAGTTAACAACATGATATCCTAAAAGATTTGGCCAGTTAGAAGATGTTCCAACAATATCTATATTTATACCACTTCCATCTTTTAAACCGTGATTCTCTGAGAATGATAGTTGATATTTATTATTTACAGATTGTAAAACATTAACTATTGGTAACTCAAATTGATTTTCTAGTTTTGTTATTTGAACTGCTAATTCACTTTTATAATCTGTATAAACTATACCCGATAATTCTTCATATGTTTGAGAATCCGAAAGTAAAGCTTTTGTATATGAATCTGTTGGTATTTTAAAGTTAATATTAGTTTCATAATTAGTATATGAATATCCTGGTTCGATAGATTTCTCAGACCATTTTGTACCTTCAGAATCTTCATAAGGTCTTTGTAGTCTATTAATATATTGTAAATCATCCGATATCTGTTGTAGAGTTCTTCTACTATGAATATTTACCGAACAAATACTATTATTACCTTCAAATTTATCATGAAAAACTATTACATAATAGGGTTCACTATATGTAGTATCATCATAATATTTGTCTATTATTATTAATCTTTTTGTTGAATATTCTATTGAATTAGAAGGTGGTGGCCAACTAGATCCTTCTTTTAATGTTAAATCAACAAATGTCCACTTCATAAATGAATCCCAAAGTGGTTTCAAATTCAAACCAAAGAATAATTTATTTGTTTCTAGTTTTCCGGAGTACGAACCACTTATAAAATCAAAATATATTAAATTATCATTAACTACCAATGTATCACTAACACCAGAATCGGGTCCAGGTACGTTATCGTATCTTGGTAATGATAGAAACTCTTTATTCGGTGTATATATAAATGGATTTAAGAAATTTAAATAACTTAATAAATTATAAGTTGGTGTATATCCAAAATTTAAAAATCCTGTTGGATAAAGTATATCCTCTTCTAATAATAATCCATCTGTGTTTAAAACTTCTACATTTGATTGTAGATTATAATAAGCTGAATACTGACTGTATTTTCCAGTAATTTGGAAAGATTGTGTAGTCCCAATTGGATTTGATAGTGGTTTTGGATAATCATCGACAATTAAATCTATGTCATATCCATAATATATGTAATGTTTTTTAAAGTTATCAATAAATAGTGTCTTATAATCTAATTCTGTTATAGTTATTGTTATATCACTTGGACCACCTACTTGACTAGTTGTTGGAATAGTTAATATATCACCAACTGTATATCCAAACCCTGGATTATTTATTACAATTGCTGATATAGATTTAGCGCCATTTACTTCAATATCAAATGTCGCCATACTACCACTAGTACTTGATGATTCTATTGAAACATAAGATCCAGGAACATATCCAGCTGTAGAATAAGTGGTAGTAAAAGATTTAACACCTCCTTTTTTGGTTGGATACCTATTTAAGTTTCTTATTTCTATGTAACCATCTAAATTATTTAAATTATTTAGTATATTTTCGTTGAAATCTGTGTAAAAATACTGATAATATGTTGTATTCACACCTGTTGTTTCCGAAAATACTTTATTAATTATAAATCTTCCACTAAAAATACTACTGTCTATATAAATAACATCTCCTTTTTCTGGTGCAGTCTCAGATGAGCTTATTGTAATTGTCCATATTCCTAAGAATTTATAGAAATATAATGCATATGAAGTTGCCGGTACCGAAATAGGAGTTGATTGTTCTCTATATCTACTACTTACAGATGGCATTAAATTCTGTATATCATCATATTGAATAGTTAAGTCATTTAATGAGTATGTAAATATGCCTGATAGATAATCTGAACTTTTGAAATCAAATGATGGTTCAACTTTAAATCCATCACTTAGATGTGTGTAGTATTCAAATGTTTTTAATCTATCTTTCCAATAAGTAATCCAGTTATTATCAAAATAACTATATGTTGTACTTGTTATAGAATCATAAACACTATTAGAATTCTGTCTAAATGATATAGAAGATTGAGTTAATGCAGTGGAATCTATTAGATAACTTACAGGAACAACATATCTAGAAGGTAGTCTATATTGACCATAATCATCAAACCAATATAACCTTGATCCAGCATCATAGTCCATGAATAAAAGTCTTGGCTTTAAATTAAAAAAGTATTTGTCATCATATATTGATGAGAAAGTTCCTGGAAAAACATTATTTTCCCATAAAGAGTTATTACCAGTTATGATTAACTCATCATTATTATAGTTAAAGATAGAATTTATTCCAGACTGTGTGTAATAACTAGAATATGTGACTGAAAATATATTTGATTCATTACTTGAGAAAGTACCTAGTAATGGATTTACTTTATAAATATATTCAAATGTACTTAAAAATAAACTAGATGTCCCTGATACATATTTTATACTACTTATATCACTAAATGATGGATTTCCTAAAAACACAAAACTAAAATCACTAAGAGAATTTTGAATATCATATAGATACAAATTATGTTGCTTAGCACTTATAGCTATAAAACTGGTATTAGAAGTTGTAAACCCAGATATACCTGTAAAATATTCTAAATCAGTTATATCATCAACTAATAAATACTCATCATCAGCATCAATAAATTTAGAAACTCTTCTTTTAAATGCAGTCCAATTACCAGATTCATATAAGAAATCAATAAAAACACCATTATCACCCCCTAGATAAAATCTATCTATTGATTGGTATAAAGCGACATTGAAATTATATCCATCAAAATCAACAATATTTATTCTCTTCCAATTGTATCCACCGTCATCAGTTATCCATATTTGATTATATTTACCAACAACAACTCCTCTTGATTCATTGTAGAAAGATACGGATGTGAGTGTTGTTAGAACTGTTCCATTATCTCTATAAATTCTTGGATCTTTTGGTATACCTGGTTTAGGATCTGCTAATTTCTCTGATAATTTAATCCTTTCAATATTGAAATTAACTTTATTAACTTTTAATAATGTTCCGTCATCTCCACATATCCAGTAGTTTTTTTCAGTCTCTGAAATAGACCTTAAATTTACTTTATATTTTGAATTTATAATATTAGTAACTCCTTCTTGGTGACATATAATTATACCAAATTCACCTATTGTTATAATTCTTTCTGGAATAGTATATGTTATGTCATTTAGTATAAATGATTGAGCACCATGTTTAATTGTATCGTATAAAACTAATTCATATAGATTATTATAGTCCATTCTACTTCTTAGAACATAATTATGTTTTTCAGCAAAATACATAGTTTGGTTCTTTAAATACTCTGGGAAGAATCCATTATTTAGTCTTTGTAAAGACCACTGTTTTTCTCTATTTGTTGTGCCTAATTTTACACAAATTGAGTATTTTATTACATCACTATATAAATCAAGATCGTTATCTCTAACAAGCTTTTCTTTAGTATAGGTATAAATTCCATTGTTTGAGTTATAAATTAAATAAGTAGTATCACTACCTACTTCACTTTGTACCTCATAATGACCGTCAAAGTATGAACTAGGATCTGTTGAAGATGGTATTGTGACTAATGAATATTGGTCTTTTACAAGAATTCTATGACCTTCTTTTAGAGGAATTTCATCAATTATTAATCCTGATTTTTTGCTACTCAAGTCACTTATTATCCCCGTAGTGGCTACATCAACATATAATAGATTTTTTATTTGGTCATCTATTAATCTTTTTGGTGTAAATAAACTTTTAAGAGTTAATCCATATTCCGGTAGAAACTTTTCAATAAACTCATATTGTGATGAAGTTGATGTAATAGCAACTTGATTCTGAACAGGATTTAGATAAGGAGTTACATATGGACTAAATGATGAGATATAATTGTAAGTTCTAGGTGTATTCTTAGTTAAAATGTCATAGATATCACCAATGTTATCCATTCTAACGAATGTCGCAGCACTTAAAACTCTTTGATAAAATCTTAAAAATTTCAAATCTTGTTTAAGAGATTGGAAGTCAGACATTTCAATAGAATCTACATTCGGTGTCCATTTTTTACTATCATTGTTAATTACCCACATATTACTTTTTTACTTTTAATTTCCAAATAACTGTCTTACTGTCAACATCTACTGTATTGTTAGCAATCGTTACTTTTGATTTATGAAGAATTTGTTTTATCTCATCAATGAACTCATCAAATTTATAGATATCATTGATATACTCACCAATATCTATAACAAATTGACTTTTTTCTGAAAAAATCAAATCATAAACTAATTCATCTTTATTCTTCATTAACTATATATTAAAGATGTGTTTTTTTTCACTTATAAAGTTGGATGTTCAGATCTATATTTATCATATCTATTTGTCAACTCTATTAGGAATTTATTTCTAACAATATCTTCATTTTTAAATTCAAAAATAAACAAATCATTCATATCCTTTGTCATCGATATGAAGTCAACATATCCTGAGTCTTTTTTCTTAACATCATACTGTGATGTATCACCCATCATAACTGCTTTTGAGTCTTTACCTAAACGTGTTGCCCATAGCATCAATTGTTTAATTGATGCATTTTGACACTCATCAAGTAACATAATACAATCATCATATGTAGAACCTCTCATATAAGCCAATGGTTCGAATACAATTTGTTCTATTGAAAATAACCAATCTATTGTTGCTCTATCTAATATTTTACAAAAATTTGTATAATATGATTGCTTATATGGATCTACTTTCTCATCAACTGTTCCCGGTAGAAGACCTATTTGTTCACCACTTTCTTGAATAGGCTTAGTAATGATGATTTTGCTAATTTTTTGATCAGCTAGAAGAGATAATGCAGTGTAACAACTGGTAAATGTTTTAGAAGTTCCAGCAGGTCCGTGTACAACTGTAAGTGTGTTATTTCTAACACCTTTGTATAATTCGGTTTGTTTTTCAGTCAGTCTAACAGCAATATTTTGAAATGATTCTTTTGTTAGAGACGCTCTTTGTCTTTGAACTCTATCAGACTCATATTGTCTAAGTCCTTCTTGAATTTCTTTCTGAGTACTTGATTTTACTGATGCTTTAGATTTTCTAGCTTGTCTTGCCATAAGGTGACTTTTTTTATTTATATATTGATAGTCACCTCGGTTCTAAAACAAAAAATCCTCAAAATTTGAGGATTTTATTACCAGTTTTCATCCATTTCTGGCTCTGGTTCTTCTTCATATCTTTCAAGACCACCATCATTTTGAACTAAGATGTAGTCATATTTAAAATTTGAAGAGTTTGACAATACTCCATCTTCAAAGTTTAAAAATTTAAAAGTATCTATATACGGATAACTACGAGTTTTCCACTCATTTAGATTTATTTTTAATTGTAAATCTTTTACACCATCTGGTGTTGTAAATAATCTCTCTGACTTAGCAGACTGCTCATATTTGAAAATATATCCATTCTCAGATGCCCATTGTTTAAATGATGTTACTTCATGGTCGTAAAATGAATAAATTCTATCCATTACTTTATAAGTATTTCCATTCTTATCAGTAACACCTTCCCATAGCAAGGCTCTTGTTCTTAGTTTTCCAGATTCATCAACATGAATTAACATCTTAATTTGGTCTAAGTTATCAGCATAGATATTCATATATGAGTTCTTATCTGAATATCTCATACAAGAATTCCAAAGTGTTCCATATCTACAATTATTTGGTGAGAAGTAATTATCCTCTAAGTACCATTTTTTTATTTCTTTACCATTTATCACTTTAAAATTAGAAATATCTGTATTAAAATAACTTTTAAAGAGATTAACAAAGTATTCTATATCACTATCAGTTACATAGAATGCTTGTAATATTTCTTTTTTTAAGAACTTTTTTACAAATCGTCCAACTTTAATGTTAACTCTGTATTTGCTCTCATTAAACCCTTCTTTAACTATTGACAACTTAGACTTAGGAATAAATGATATAGTATCACTAAGTGTAGTCTCAGCTTTAATAAAGTCTCCTTCTTTTTTGAAGAAATCTTCACGATCACGACTTATTATATCTGATATTTTGCATAAACTTCTTGTATCATTTAAAAATTCCCAGATGTTTTCATCAAAGTTAAGGTTATTATACATAATATATACTATATGAATTTTATACTTGAATTTAAAAATTATTATAAAGAAGGTGACATCGTTTTAGTTGAGTATTGGTATAACGGTATGATAACACCCGTTAAAATACTCGAAAAGAATAAACGTAATTACACAGTTTCTCATAATATTCCACAGTCTACTATTTTTAATGCTCCTGATGAAGTTATTAAATCTTCTGATATTATTGATTATTTTAATAAACAAGAGAGTTAATCATAACCTCATAACAGCTTCTATCTTCTGGATTATTCATATCCAAATATTGTTCTTTAATTATTTCAATTTCTTCTTTAGAAATTGAAGTATTCAGAAACTTATCTTTGATAGGTTCGTACTTATTAGTTAATCCTCTTACGGTATCTTTTACAGAGAATCCTTTAACAACATTATTAGTTACTTCTACTAACTCCGAACCATTATCATAGAATTCTCTATTTGTTTTCTTATTTGATCTTCTTGTCCTTGTTCTTTTAGATTGACCATATTCATCATAGTAGCTATCTTGATCATTGTCATATTGACCATAATCATATTGATTGAAATTTGAGTTATTCCAAGTCTTTGAATATCCTCTACTATTCCAAGATGTTGTTGAACCTCCTCTATATGATGTTTTTCCACCATAGTTACTGTAAGAATCCCATTTAGATTCTACCTTATTCATATCTCTTTTCGTAGGTAGATTTTCCCAATCAACAAAAAGACAAGCATTTGACAATTTAGTCAAGTGTGAAATATCTTGGTGTTCATTAGTTGTGTGTTCTTGATAGTATCCTACTGATATATTTGTACATTCTGGAATAACTGAGGTAAATTCTGCTGAGTCAGTATAAACACCAGTATCATCGATTTTATATTCAAGTCCTTTCTTATTGAGTTGTTTTGCCAATTCTCTACCAAATTCATCTGAACAAGTTCTTGTATATGATTGGTGAGTAATTACTGAAGAAGTTCCTCTACGGTCGAATGATATAATTCTGTCATATAAACCTTTTACTTCGATAAATTTAGCGGCTAACCCAGAACCAATACATCCAACTTCTTCACCGAAGAAAAAGTAGTAAAGACCAGGTACATTATGTTTAATCATCCATAACATAATAGTTACTCCTGCTTTATCATCTGCTCCGAGAATTGATGTTTTATCAGTTCTTATTATATTACCATCTAAAACGTGATTTACTTTTACTTGTGTTTTACAAGCAGTATCAAAGTGAGAAGCGAAGATGGTTCTGCTCTCACCAATTTTAAGGAAGAAGTTTCCTTGACTATCCTTTTCCAAGTTATTAGGTAATACCCCAATACTTTTCATTTCCTCTACGAAATCATCTTCATATCCATATGGATATGTCTTAGATGTTAGTTTAAGGAATGTCGATTTTATAAAATTTTCTTTCATTTAATACAAATATAAGTTATAAATATGATATATCCAAATTTTATAAGGACTTCACATCTATTATTTGATTTATCTTAGATTCTCTTTCCTCTCTTATATCAAGAGACCCATTTGATTTTTCTAATGTTATATTACCGGTTGCTGTTAGTATGAAGAATACTATGAAATAAGATATAACAAAATTTGTATTATTAAATAAATCGGGAAAAAAGTAAATTCCAATAAATGGAATTACAAATAACATTAATAATGCGATTATTCCACTTATCGAACCTATAATTCCTAAGGTTTTATTTCTCATCATATGCAAATATAATAAAAAATAAACAAATATCAAGTTAATCAATATATAACTTTAGATGTTCGCACATCTTATGTCGAGTGTTCTTGTGATACTTTTGAGAGTTTGAAAAGACTCAAAGATATAGGACTAAAATAAAAAGAATAACTATGAAAGTTAAACAAAAGAAAGGCGCCAATTTACCCGGTGCTTGGATTGTAAATCCTAAAGATAAGGGTAGAAAATCAATCAAAGGAGATAAAATCTATCTCGATAACGGACAAGAATTTGAAATCGAAATTTTCAATCCCCTAAAAGAATCCGTTTTAGCTGATATCCGTTTAAATGGCAATTCAATTTGTAAAACCGGTTTAGTAGTAAAACCTGGTCAAAGAATCTATTTAGATTGTTTTGTTGATGATAGAAAGAAATTCATCTTCCAAACCTATAATGTTGATGGTACTCAAGAATCACTTGAGGCAATTGCTGATAATGGTCTTATGGAGGTTTTCTTCTATAAAGAACAAGCAGTGACTTTACAAAATTGGAATGATAGATTTCATAAAGTAATCATTCATGAATATCATCCAGTTTATTATCCTGTATATCCAAGATGGTATCCAACATATTATACACTTGGTACTGGAACAATCACTACTTGTAATTCAGTTAATACACTGACATCAACAAGTGCATATAACACAAGTAGTGTATATGGTGGTGTATTAAATAATGAAAGTTATGGAACATCCTTTACCAATTGTTCATTAACATCTGGGTCATTAACATCTGGAAATGCTTACTATAACTCACCAGTTGGTGGATCACTTGAAACCGGTAGAGTTGAAAAAGGTGAAAAATCAAACCAACAATTTGTTGATGTTGATATGGATTTTGAAAAAAACTACATACATCACCTTGTATTTCAACTACTTCCAAATTCCAGAAAACCTAAAGAAATCAATGAAATTTCAAAATCTAAGAATATAATGGAAAAGTTGAGATCTGATAATAACATTTCGATAAAAAAAGAGGCAGAATATTTGTTTGAACTAATTAAAAAATTAGGTGATTTACATTCAGCTGGTATTTTAACAGATGAAGAATTTTCAAATAAAAAATCAGAATTACTGAGTAAAATATAAAATAAATAAACGAACAGCTATGAATGAAAAGAGAGACTTAAAGTCTCTCTTTTTTTATTAGAAATTTTTCTTAACCTCTGAAGCAACTTCTTCAATTGTCATCTGATTACCAGATTTATTTCTTGTATTAACAATAACATCATATTTTCCTTCTGGCATACTCTTAGCGTATATCCAATATTCTTTTTCATCTTCTTTAATGCCTAATTTATTTAGGAACTCATCAACCCAAGGTTGACCTTTTAATAATTCTTTAACTGAAGATTTAGTCCAAGATTTTTCAGGATCAACTCCTCCTTTTTCAGTTTTTGCTTCATACTTAAAACAATAAGCTCCACAAAATACACCTTTAGGATCTCTACCGTCAGTTCCTTTTCTTCTTTCTACATTCAAAATTAAATGGTCAATTGGAGCATGAACTAAAATCCACTTTGGTTTAGAAAGACCAGATTTAGTAGCAGACTCTAACATAGTTCCTTGAACATCATCATATATTACATTTTTACTTTGTTCAGATCTTCCAAATGTGCCATTTTTATCTTTTAATCCTAGCTTTGATATTTTACCATATTTTGCTTCTTGTGCCATAAACCATCTAGCCGCCTTTTCAAAATCATCAGTACCAGGACTTGTTTTATAAGGACAATCAGGATATACTTCAGATATTTTTGGTTTATCTTTATTTCCAAAATCTTCATTACCTGTCTCTTCGTACATTAAATTATAAAATGAGTCCACTGCTAAAACACACCAATCAACTGATAAACCTTTAAGTGCGGCGCTTTTACCAGAACTTGAGGTTCCATCTAAAAGTATTTGTTTTGATGGCTTTGGAAGTTCTTCAAAGTTAATTTCTTTGATATCAACTCCCGGGAGTGATTCTTCCGCCTCAAATAATCTAAATTTTTCGTATAGTTTTAAGTATCTCATAAAAAGTAACAAATTTTTAATATATATTAAATAATGAAACTTAAAAAGTACATACAGTTTATTAAAGAGTCAGTAAATGACAATTCAATGTATTGGATTGATGAGGATCAAATCAAAGATATTTTTCAATATATTACTGATGAAGGATATGCATTAAGTATCACAAAGGTATTTTTTGGTTACTATGGATATTCAAATAATAAATTTTATGATCCTAATAAAAATCCTGAGGATGATAAACTAATCTTGTTTGATACTAATAATGATGATGTTGTGTTAAGTGGTGAGAGTTACCATCCTGGATATAGAATCGCAATTGTTAAAAGCCAATATAAAGGTGGTGATGTTACAGATGAACTTCAAAGTGCATTATCACAACTAAAAGGAGAAGGATATATTGTTGATACAATCAAAGATGAAGATGGTAAAACCAATTTAGAAAATATACATTTAATCAAAGGGTCTATAATTACTTGGATTCCAGAATCTCCTGGTAAACCATTTACTATTAATCAAGATGAAATGTCAGATGGAGATGTCTATATAAGTTCTGCTGAATTAGTTTTATTAACTCATCAATCAGAAGAAGTTAAATTTAATGATAAAATGCTAGCAGAAGTATATGACTGGACCTGTGATCGCATTGAAGGTAATAATATTTACTGCCATGTTGATATTGATGATATGGCAAGATCAATTCTTTCAAGAAGAGATTATGAAAGATGGGGTAAAATTTTAGAATCAGGCGAGATAGATATAGGTGATTACTATGGGGATGGATACTATCCAGAAATTAATAGTATGTTTCAATATACTTTAGATAAAGATAATAGAGTTTTAGTAGTTAAAGCTTTGATTCAAGAATTAGGTGGTTTAGAGGCAACTATTAATAATCTTATTGATGAAGATAATACTTATGAAAGTTTAGTTGGTAAGTCAGAAGATGAAATCATTGACTTTTTATTAAAGGAGAGGTTTCTCGATTCTATAAAGAGATTAAGTCAAGATTCAGAAATAATTGGCACAGTTAGAGAGACCATATCTGATTGGGAAAGACAAGCTCATTGTGAGCAAAACTGGGAAGATTTGATGAATGAATTTGATAAAGTTGTTTCAGATGTCACTGAATATACTAAACTTGAAAAAGAAGTTGATAAGTACTACACGAAGAAAGACACTCGTGAAAAAGTTTGGTATAAGTCAGTAGTGACTCATTATGAGATACCATTTCAAGATAAGTGGATTTTAGACTATAATAAAACACTTAAAGGATATTCACTAGATGCTCTATTTCAAGAGTGGTGTTCAGATTCATACTTGGATTACAAATTAGAACCACATTTTAAAGATTGGGGTGATGTTGATAGTAAGGATCTCAATAAGGAAATTGCTTCAATTTTGAAGTACAATTTAAAGTAGTCCTAAAGTTCCTTTAGCAGCCTCATATTGTTTATCAGAGAGAACTTTATATTCTTTATTTCCAACTGATTCTTTTTTACAGTATTTAGAAGCGAGATTTTTCTTCAAAGAAATAAGAAAAGCGTTTGTTCCCTCGTATTTGCGAATGGTTTTATTGAGTTCTAATTTTTCTGTGATTTCCATATACAAATATAATGAAAATTATTGCATATTCAAATACTCTTTCAACTTTAATATCATATATTCTGTTATTAAGTCTGATGCATTTATTGAGTTTAGATATTTCGCATCAACTTTTACAGATTGACTTTTCTTTTCAGCCTCAGAACCATCACTTTTGGCAATAACTTCATGATATTGTCTTTCTGTTAATTGTATTATACAAGGATGATATTTAGAAGCATTTCCTTTTG
>Ga0214919_10006287_pt1 | contig 16380 bp, 16 predicted proteins | sample LL1503_MetaG_FD_177994 | JGI IMG/M metagenome (GOLD analysis project Ga0214919, IMG submission 177994) | Freshwater microbial communities from Lake Lanier, Atlanta, Georgia, United States - LL-1503 | ecosystem: Environmental > Aquatic > Freshwater > Lake | place: USA: Georgia | collected... | reverse complement strand
TTACCAAATGAAGGACCTGCACCATCACGCATTGCGTTACTTAAGGATGGCCCATCACCGTCACGTATATCGTTACCAAATGAAGGACCTGCACCATCACGCATTGCTTTACTTAAGGATGGCCCATCACCGTCACGTATATCGTTACTAAATGAAGGACCCTCACCATCACGTATCGCGTTACCAAACGATGGATCCTCGCCATCACGTATCGCATTACTTATGGATGGTCCATCACGACTGTCTTGCAGCGATCGCGTACCCCCAGGACCATCTTTCTGATCTTGCAGTGACACCGCGTCAAGTTTTGGTCCTGTGACAGGTTTTTTCTTCTTGCGAGCAGAATGCTCGCTGATTGCTGTCTCAACGGCATGTCCACCACGAAAAACCTGGGCTTCTTCTTCAGCCATTACTTACCTCTATCCAGGACTCGGTCCATCATCAGCGGCTGCTTATCAGCGCGCGCTGTAATGATTTCAACGGGCGTACCCACGGATCAGCGGGTACGCCTGGCCTAGCGGAAAATGCCTCAGCGTCTTTCTGAGTAGGAAACGGCCCTGAAAGAACGACGTATTTCACACCCTTATCTGTTGTCTTTACTGCCGCAATGCGGCTCTTGCTCAATGCGGCGTATTGCGCCCGCCATTCTTGTGCTTCAGCCATCGAACTCAGAGAGACATGCTGAATAAAATAGCTGCCCGGACGTGCCTGACGAACGGCGTTATCTGCTCCGCGTTCTGATCGAGGTGCCAGTGCCTCGGCTGGCGACGATTTGACGGTTGTTGCAGGTACGCTAATAACGGGTTCAGCCTTCGCCTCTACTTTTGCCTCAGTTTTGACCTCTGGTTTGGCCTCTGATTTAGGAATGGTTTTGTCGGCGCTTACATCTGGCTTGATCTCGGTTTTCACCGGGGTCTCAGCAGGTTTAATGTCAATTTTCGGAGCCGACTCTACGTTTGCCGCAAGCTTGTCAGAAGCTGGTTTCTTATCGGTTATATCGGTTTGAGGCGCTAGAACTGAAGCGCTGTTTTCTTTCACCACTGCCTGAGCTTCTTCAAGCTGTGTTGTGGGTGGCTTGCCGGTGAAGCTGACCACGGCATTCATCGCCCATTCAGGCAGTTGGGCCTTGAGCAGAGGAGAGTTGTAGAGCATGGGCCCCATGCGTTGTGGGAGCAGCATAATAATTACGGTCAGCGCCACCAGCAGCACCAAAAATAGCGCAGCTATCCAGCGAGCGATAAGTGAAACGGGTACGTTAATACGGGGCTTAGCAGGTGCATCAGCCGCTGGCTCTATCGTCGACTCAGTGGTCGTTGTAGTGATGGGTGCGGCGACAACGGCTTCCATGGAGGGTTCGCTGCGTTCTGTCGGGCCTTTCAATGCTTTTTGCCGCATTGCTGCTAGCTCACCTGCCGAGATGACATTTTTTTCTTCAGGGAGAGTTTCAGCGGGTGCTGCAGACGCGACGGCGACAGGTTTCGTTGGTTTGCTGTAGCCCGTCGTCGCAAGAACTTTTTTCACCTCGACTTCATAGCCGGCGGCTCGCGCCATCTCGAGCAAAGTTTCGCCTTCTTCGCGTGACGGTGTTTCCAGCGGCCAGCGCATCAGACGCTGACCAAATTTTTCCAGATTTTTTTCATGCATCTGTGTGCCGATTTTATCGACCAACAATACAACCGATACGTGCGCACCCGGGAAATCCTGCACCAAACGCGACATTAGTTGCATGTCGCGCTCACTGATGGCTTTGGCATCGTGTGCTAACAATACGCGTCGCGGAGCTTGCGACGTTTGCGCGTTACGTGCTTCGTCAATGGAGAGATCTGCCAGTATCTGATTAAAGCGATCGAGAAGGGCTTCGGTATTCTGCGGTAAAAAAACTTCAACTTGCAAACCATCGGATTTACGAAGTTTGTTGATGAGCAGTCGGCCGTAATGATCGAGTAAGCCATCGTTGTCGCTGCTTAGCGATAGTGAGAGACTCTCTTCGCGCACACCGCGCAGCACATAATCAAAACGGCGGCGATCAGCGGTGCGAAGAAAGATGCCTTCGGCGCCTATCAATTCGGCCATGTCGGGATTTCTGTCCATTAGTTAACCGTCTCCTCAGTCTCCAACCTACCGTCGGCGTCGAATTGCATATTCGGCGGAACCGTCGTTTGCGGACGCTGCACAGGTGCGGCACCCGGACGGATGCTAGCTAAATTGAATACATAGGCAATAACCTGCGCAACCGCATAATACAAGTCTTCGGGTACTTGATGGTTAACCTCGGTGGTGAAGTACAGCGCACGAGCCAGCGGTGCGGCCTGGAAAATTTCTACGCCATGTTTTTTTGCTTCTTCACGAATACGTGCCGCGACTGCATCAGCACCTTTGGCTAACAATAACGGAGCGCTATCACCATTCGGATCGTAGGCGAGGGCAACGGCAAAGTGTTCCGGGTTAGTGATCACCACGTCGGCATTTTTTACGCTATCCATCATGCGAGCATTCGACATTTCGCGCTGACGACGACGGATTTGCGCCTTAATTTCAGGGCGACCCTCCATGTCTTTCATTTCATCTTTGATTTCCTGCTTGGTCATGCGCATTTGTTTATTGAACTGCCAGCGCTGAAAAGGAACATCAATCAGCGCAATCACCGCTAGTGCGCATGCCATGATCAGGGCTGATCGCGTTAGCAGATCACCAGCGGTTGATAAACCAGGCTCGAGCGCCATGCGGCCGATCTTGTTAAGCGTACCGACATTGTCAACCAACACCCAGGCAACTACGCCACTGACCAGTGTGAATTTCAACAGTGCTTTACCCAATTCGACGGCAGCTTTAATGCCGAACATGCGTTTAATGCCATTCAATGGATTGAGCTTAGAAAACTTCGGTGCAACGGAGCCCAGTTCGAACAAAAAACCACCAGTGGCACCTGAGGAGGCGATCGCAACCGCCGCTGTCAAAAGTAACAGGGGGGCGATCAGCAAGAAACTATCGAGTAATTCTTGGGCAAAAATCGCGGGGAGTAAATTCGACGAATGCACCAGCTTGCGATCAAAATTAAATCCCGACGAAAATGCTTCAGCAAGTTTCGAGATCAGCATGTTGCCGGTAATAAGAATCATAGCCAGTGCTGCGATGGTGACCGCCGCCGCTGGCAATTCCTGTGAACGTGCAACCTGACCTTCCTCGCGGGCCTTTTGCAGGCGCCGCGAGGTAGGTTCTTCGGTTTTTTCTTCTGAACTCTCGGACATATCAACTCACCAAGCCAACGAGATCGCGAGCGTGATTAAACGCCTGCATCCACAGCCACTGTATGCGGCCAACAATGCCATCCATCGCTAGTATCAGCACAAAAAAGCCTGCAATGATAGAAGCGGGTAGACCAACGGAAAAAATATTCAGACTCGGTGCGGCGCGCGTAATCACGCCCATACCGATATTGATAAATAAGAGCGATACCATGACGGGTAGGGCAATCAACACTCCGCCTAAGAAAATCATGCTGCTCCAGGCGACCACTTTGCCGAAGGCGACTTGCCCAAGAATACTTTGCCCAATCGGGACAGCAGTGAAGCTATCGAGCACCATAGAAATCATGATGATGTGACCACCGAAACCTAAAAAGACGAGTGTCGAGACGATCACGATAAATTGTGCGATGACGGGAACGTTGCCGACATTCGGATCAATCAAGGTAGCCATCGACAGGCCCATGGACGATGAAATAGTTTGACCGGCCACAGTCAGTGCACCCGTGGCGACTTGCAGCATTAACCCCATCATGGCGCCAATGAATAATTGATTCACGATTTGCAAAACGCCATTCGCCGTAACTGGATCAATCACTGGCCAGTTCACCAGTGGGTAGATCAGAAACGTGACGACTAACGCTAGCATGATGCGAATGGGAACGGTGAGGGCATCCAGAGAAAACAAAGGAGCTGCCATCAGCAAGGCCGAGATGCGCAGCATCGGCCAGAGAAACATATAAAAGCGTTCGACGATTTCGGATGCTAATAGTGTCATAGCGTCGCTCCGAACGCTCCTTGTGAATTAAGAGAATAGCGCAGGGATGCGCTTGTAAATATCTTTGGTGTAATCCACCAACATGACCAACTGCCAACTACCAAAAATTGCTAAGGTGGCGCCCATTGCAGCCAACTTAGGTATAAACGACAAGGTCGCTTCATTGATAGAGGTGGCGGCTTGGATAACGCCGATGAACAAACCTACACCCAGTGCAACCAGCAGTAGAGGTGACGAGATCAGCACGATGGCCCACAGTGCGCTTCGGCCCAAATCAACAACAGTTGCGACTTCCATGATTGTGTCCTTTTATTCTTTATTTTATTAAGGCATCGCGAAACTAGACGCGAGTGAACCCATTAACATGCTCCAGCCATCGACCAGAACGAATAACATTAATTTAAACGGCATAGAAATCATCATGGGTGAAAGCATCATCATACCCATCGACATCAACACCGATGAAACGATTAGATCAATCACCACAAAAGGTATATAGATCAAAAAGCCAATCGTGAAAGCGCTTTTTAATTCTGATGTCATGAAGGCCGGCACCAACGTTGTGAATGGTACTGATTCGGGTCCAGTCAATTCGCCTTTGGCGCGCGAGATTTCCATAAACATCGCGATATCTTCTTCACGGGTTTGTGCCAGCATAAAGCCGCGTATCGGCGCTTCTGCAGCGGCTAATGCTTCTTCAAACGGCAAACCAGAATTCATATACGGAAGGATGGCGTTTTGGTACACATCCGTCATCACAGGTTGCATGATGAAGAGCGTAAGAAACAAAGCCAATCCAGCGAGTACTTGATTCGGTGGTGTCTGACCTGTACCGAGTGCTTGTCGCAAAATAGAGAACACGATAATGATGCGTACAAATGAAGTCATCATCAGCAGCATCGATGGCAACAATGTGAGTACTGTCATCAAACCCAGCAATTGCAGGGTCAAGCTATAGGATGTCGCGCCACCTTTGCCGGTCACGACATTTACGATGGGCATACCCTGTGCAAACACAGCCTCAGGCAACAACGTTGCGCCTAGGAGCAAGAGTAGAGTAATCAGGATACGGCGCCACATAATCAGCCCCTATCCTTGTTTTGTTTGGCAGCGTTTAAAAGATCAGCAAAGCGCTTAGCCAGCGGAGCGCTAGGCTCAGTAGACGCGGGCGGCGCTACATGATCGGCTGCGATTTCTTCGTCAGTCAGCGGAAAGCCGGCGAGGGTATTTATTTGTTGGACGGTGACGCCGACCAAAATATCTTCATCTTTCACGCGCAGCAAAATGATTTTCTGACGTGGACCGATCGATACCGTGTCGAGAATACGAATACGGCGCTGGCCCATACCGAGCAAACTACCGTTTTGCATCTTCTTGAGTGCATACAGCACCACTCCCAGAAGGGCTAGGACGACAGCAAAGCTGACGATGAAAGATAACCAATCAGTGGCGTGCATGATGTCTCTGTTTTAGATGTTGCGCATACGCTCAGAAGCAGGAACGACACGTGTCAGGCGAATGCCATAACGGTCATTGACGAGTACAACTTCACCTTGCGCTACCACGGTATCGTTAACCAGCAGATCAAGTGGTTCACCAGCGATACGTTCGAGTTCAACGACACTGCCTTGCGTTAAACGCAGCAGATCGCGAATTTTCATTTTGGTGCGACCCACTTCCACTTTGATAGCGACCGAAATGTTTTGCAACACGTCGGGATTAATGTGGTGATTCGCAACTTCTTCAACAACCGCGTTGTCGTCGGCCTGATCCTGGTCCTGGTCTTCGGTAGTTTCGCTCATGATGGATCCTGATGTGGTCAGTTAAGTTAAATTTAATTAAATAGTTTCTGGGTCAAGAGATTTTTCAATGCGGATCGCCACATTGGGTCCTGCCATGCCTACTTGGCACTCAAAGGCGGGCAGGTCGCCAATATAAATAGTAGCCAGCTCTGGTTTTTTGAAAAACAGTAGATCACCTTCTTTGAGCGATTCAATACGCTGATAATCATCGACGACTTGACCTAACAAGACCTGCAGCTCAACCATTGAATCACCCACCGCTTTGGTGAGGTCTTCACGCCATTTCATATCGGAATCGGCGCTACCATCGGCCTGAACGCGATTGCGCAGCATCTCGCGGAAAGGTTTTAAGGCTGCATAAGGATAAACTAGATCAACAAAACCTTTATTGCCGCCCACGCTTTCTGTTTCAAAGCGCGAGGCAATGACTAAATCATTTTCGTCGGCGATTTGCGCGAATTGGGGATTGATTTCGGAACTAACGTGTTCAAACTCAACCACCATCAACGGTGCCCACGCTTCTTTTAGCGCGCGGAAGAATACTTCCAAAATAATCGAGATGACACGCGACTCGGTCGCGGTAAACATCCGCGTTGGGGGTAGTGCATTGGCAGGGCCTTCACCAGGCTTATCTGACGCACGACGATTTTGCTTGGCGGGCATACCGCTGCCTGTGCCACCAAAAAAATTGTCGAGAGAGGAGAACACCAGTGTGGGCTCAATCATCACCAGCGAAAAACCACGCAGCGGATTAATACGTACGGTATTAACTGCGAGTGGTGGACGCATATCTTTAAGATAATCGCCAAAACGTACAATTTGTGCACGCGTAGGATTGATACGCGGACTGGTACGTAATACATCCATTAAGCCCATGCGGAACAAGCGCACGAAGCGTTCATTAATCATCTCTAGTGATGATGTATTTACGCCCAGCGTACTGTCTTCACTAGCCAGATCATGTTTCTTAACACGCGTAATCAGATTAAAGCCGGTATCAATCGCAATGGTACCGTCATCGATACCCTCAGAGAGGGCAGCGAGTTCTTCTGCTGACAGCAAGTTGCCTGAAGTTGCCATGACTTTATCGTTCCAGTCGGGTTATTTTTTGTGATTCAGTTTTACTGAACCACGAATTCCGTAAACATCACTTCTTCGATACCGCCAAAGCCTTCGTATTTTTCGAGTAATGAATTAATCACTAAACGTAAATCTTCAGCTAAAGCTTTACGAAAATCGGGTCTGAGCAAATCGGCATCAGTTTTTTGACGCATAACGTCAAGGATACCGGCACGCAGCGCTAACTCGTGAGTTTTTAAGTTTTTAATCACGCGATCATCATAGTGAGTCATGATGGTCAGTGTGACTTGCATAACTTTACGTGACCCAGCGAGATTCGATAGCAAAGGTTTTTCGAAAGCATAGTAATTGAACTTCCAGCGCTCAGCTTCGCCTTCAGGGCTGGCGAGTTCTTTTCCTTCTGGTTCGGCTACTGGCTTGCCATGACTATCCACGGCGGGTTTACCATGACTATCAGCTGCCGGAGCAGCGTGAGCATCAGCTGCCGGAGCGCCGTGACCATCGCCAGCCGGGGCATGACCATCGCCATGACCTTCGAGTTTGTCGAGTTGAGCATCGACGGCCTCTTTCGGTTTCTTATTAAAGAAACCGGTAGCGACCAGGGTGCCACCTACCGACAAACCGATCAGTAGCAATACAGCTACGACGATCAGAATGATCTTGACCAGCGGACCTTTTTTCTTCGGTTCGCCTTCGACTACTTCTTCTGTTGCTGCTGGAGCTTCGTCAGCCATTACATCCCCCTACGAGGTTTATTAGGATCAGACCAAAATATCTAAGCCGTTGTTGTCGGCGCCAGATTTCTTGGCTGTCAAACTAGCACTGGGTTGACCGGTAACTACCGGTGAACTCTTCGACACCCCACTTATTCCGCTAGGCGCTTTTTGGCGCCCAGGTGTCGAATTTCCGCCATTTTGACCATCTTGTCTTACGTTAACATTCACTTGAGCAACTTCCATGCCTGACTGTGACAGGGTTTCTTTCAAGCGGGGTAGGCCATCGACAATTAAGTCACGTGTCATGGCCTCGCTGGCATTAAAGCTGGCTTCTAAGTTGCCTTGCTTCATATCGAGTTTGATTTCGATACTTCCAAGATCTTGGGGTTTGAGCGTCAGCTCGACATTCCAGTCGCCGCGGGCAATCTGGGCCGCAAGGCGCTGGCCAAGTGCTTCGCCGAGACGCTGGGATAGTTTTTGATATTGGTCTGCGCGTAAATCAATATCAGCTTGGGAGGCATTGGTCTGGCCAGTGCCTGATCCCATGCCGCCGTCTGAGTTAGCGTCTGAGTTGGACGAGCTATGCTGACGGTGTTCCCACATCATGCGTAAATCTTCACCGGTTAGCTCAGTTCCTAGGCTGAGGGTATCTGTCACCACCGAATTGTCGTCGATCGCGCTGATGGAGGACGGTTCTATCTTGGCGGCGACCGACTTGAAGGATTCGCCGGTTAAGGCGGCAATTTTTTCTGCGCGCTGGCTGACTTGTTTAGTCTGCAAGCGTTTAGCAAATTGGGCAGCTTCACCGGCACCCAATATTAAGGTAGCGGCCAAGTTCTCTGCAGGTGCTTCTTTGGTTTGCTGTTGGGCGGCAGCCGTACTTACTTCTATGCCTGTCGGATGGGTTGACTTTGCAGTGGAGTCCGCCACGGCCACGATATCTTTTTTAGTCTCAGTAGCGTTTAGCTGACCTGGCTGGTTAACCGACCAGCGCAAGCTGCCGTCGGCGCCCAGGTCCAACACACTCATGCCGTTAGCATCGGTGGTTGGTTCAAGTGGGGCTGGCGTGACGGTTGCTACCGGTAAGGCCTTGTCGGTGGGCTCGGCTGGAAGTTCAGTGGCTTTCTGGCCAACGACCAATGAATCAGTTAATGCAGACAGCGGAGTAGGATCGACCGCAGCGCTTGTTTCAATGATGGGTGTGGTGGGTGCCGCGTGCTGAAAAATCAGCGCCAGCGATGACTCATCCATTCCTTGCGAGCGAGCGAAAGCAAAAAGGCTCTCGTCGTTCATGGTTGCTGTGTTGCTGGTAATGATATGAACTGCGGGACCAAGGACTTCCGAGGCAAGTCCCTCTGCCGGGGGTGAAGCCTTGCCAGTCTGGGCGGCAAGATCTTGCCCCTGCAAGCCCATTTGCATGGAAGAGAACATGTCGCCAAACTGTCCACCATCTTCGGTGGGACCAAAGGAAAGCGCTGATTTGGCGGGTTTTTTCGCTTGGTGTGCGGCGTTAACGGCCGGATTCGATACTGAGTTCATTGTTATTTGCTTCCTGAGTTGCCTTCAAGTGGCAGTTCATTAAGCAAAAATCGTGTCAGGTCAGAAAATCCATTAAATCAGCCATTTTTGAGGAATAAAGAGAGAAGCTAAAGCGCCCCGTCTGACTTCAAGAGCAGGGTATTTGATTATCAAAATAAAAAACCTGCTCTGATTTATACCAGAGCAGGCCTTTATCGAATCGCTAGGCGCTTACAGCGCCAAGCTTAGTTCAGTGCCGTTGAGCGGCTAGTAGCAGGTACCAAGGTAGGTACTTGTAGCCAAGCGCTGCGAATTTCGTTCATCAAGTTATGGACTTCCTGCAAAGCTTCCAAGTCATTGTTCGCATTGACATGGAACAAGCGACGAGTCACATAGCTATATAAGTCGTTCAGGTTGCGCGCGATGTCGCCACCTTTTTCAAAATCGAGGGCGCCTTGCAGACCCACCACGATGCGGCCAGCACGCGAAAGACTTTTGGATTTTTCTGTGATGGAGCCGCGTTCCATATGGCCGCGCGCTGTGGCGAGACTCTCTATCAGACCATCGAACAGCATCTGGATAAGCTGTACATTGTCTGCGCCCGATACACCGGTTGTTACTTTCACATCACCGTAACTGGCGAGGGCTCGTTCTCTCATATTCATGGTCTGTCGCTCCTGAGTAATTCATTGCGTCAGACCTATAATCGGCGGGGTGCCGAAAGACTTGAGGATCGATTTTTGTCTACTTATAAAACCCTTTTAAATCATGCAGTTGGAACAGCTTCTGGTTTGGCTGTCGGGTTTTCAGAGGCCAGCCTTTCGGCGGCCATGGCTTCGGCGGCGGCTTGTAATTCATCCAGTTCGCTGCTGCCCTGAGCGCTATTGTTTAAATCGGTAGTGGCGTCGTCGGCTTGAGCCAGCTCAGCATCCGTTCCTTCGGGGGCGGGCAGTGCGGCGACCGCTTCTGGGTTGTTTTCGCCTTCAGCCACCACTTCTTCGGTAGGCTCTTCGGCGGTTTCAAATATTTCTGGCTCCTCAGGCGGGAACTCTGCTTCTTCCTTGAATGGCATTAAGAGCTTAGACAAGGGGTGAGGAGTTATTCCGGTGGCTGAGAAAATCTCATCACCAATTTCATCGAGCTTCTCGCGCAAGATGTCATGATCTTCATCGGGCTCAGTTATTAAGCTGTAACCGACCTTATAAATACCGACTGCGAATTCATGCGGAATCCATGATTCGATATCACCACGCAGGGTAGGCACAATGCGCTCGCAGCGAACAGGCATCAAAAAGCCTTCGCGACCATCGTGCTGGCCTTCTTCAAACAGAATTTCTAAATGTTTTTGTAGTACCACTTCATAACGTGGCTTTAGTGGCAGGATTTCTTTGGCAGTGATGCCACGTAGGGGCACGCCTAGCATCGCATCCCATAACTCTCTACCAGACAAGCCGCCGAAGGTGTCCGCGGGGTTAAAGCGCGGTTTTTGGGCACTTTTACCTGTCTGTATGTTATCCACTTTTTCAAGGGTGAAGAACATCACCAGCAGGGCGCCGACGATTCCAATCAGAATCAATAGCAGCAGTATGGTGTTGATCTGTTGCGCCATAATTAACCTCTAATTAGCGGGTCCGCGGCTCGGACTTCAGCTGTGTGCGAAGTTTTTTCACATTGGCCGATAGGATTTGCGACACCCTTGATTCGGACACTCCCAGTACTTCGCCAATTTCGCGAAGGTTCAGTTCTTCTACGTAGTAGAGCGAAATCACCAGCTTGTCACGCTCAGGTAACTGGTCAATCGCATCGGTCAACGCTTCCATCATTTGCGCTTCTTCAACAATCGCATCGGGCTGGCGCGAGCTTTGATCGGGCAGGTTCATGACTTCATCGGTCACCACTTCCATCGAGTAGGTCTCGAACTGGCGTGCGTTTCCACGATCTTTTTCAAAACTATCGAGTTCCACGCCCATGTACTCGGCTAACTCGGCTTGTGTTGGTGCGCGTCCGAGCTCAGATGCCAATGCCTGATTAGCGGTACTGTGCGATTTATTAAATGCGACAGCAGAGCGGGGCAGGAAAGACAATCGTCGAACTTCATCAATCATCGCGCCGCGTACTCGACTGTGTGCGTAGCTTTCAAACGCCACACCTTTAGTCGGATCAAACGCGCGTGCTGCTTCGATCAGTCCAATCATGCCGACTTGAACTAGCTCGTCAACTTCCATGAAAGGGGGTATGCGAGCTTTAAGATGCACGGCGATACGCTTAACCATCCCCAAATTTTCAAGGATGAGCGCCTCGTCCGGGCTCTTGCCTGCTTTTCCAGTCTGTTCGTATAGTCTGATTGATGGTGGCATGGCTTAAGCCCCTTGGTTCTGCCGCACCAGACGTTCCATGAAGAACTGTAGTCCTCCAGAGGCGTGACTGATACTAGGCAGGTGGGTGATGGCATCAGCCAGACGGCGGTAATCGCGAGCACCGGCGCTGCCGGGTGCGAATTCCATCACTGGCTGATATTTTTTGAGGGCGGCGAGAATCATCTCGTCGGACTCAATGGATGTTAAATATTGTAGGGTCTTACCCAGAAAACGATCGCACACTTCATTTACGCGGCGATAAAGCTGGGCGCCGGCGGCCTGGCTCTCCACCATATTCGGTATGAGATAAATTTCATCGAGTTCGAGATCGCGGGTCATCACTTTGATAATGCCGTAGGCATCCGCAATTGATGAGGGCTCATCTTTGACTACGATAAAACGACGCTGGCAGGCTTCCATAAAAGCCAATACCGAGGGTGCGATACCGGCAGCGGCATCTAAAATCAAATAATCAATATCGTCATCAAGTTCTGAAAAAGCTTGCACGATGCCAGCCGTAATTGCTGGGCTGATCGCGGCCATTTCATGAACGCCAGAAGCGCCAGGCACAAGTAATACGCCTTGACGCGAGGTCACAATGATTTCTTTGAGTGTCTTTTCGCCAGCAATCACATGTGAGAGGTTGTACTGTGTCTTGCAACCCAGCGCGATTTGCGCATTGGCCAGACCCAGGTCGCCATCAAGCAGCATGACTTTTTTATTCATCATGGTGAGTGCAACGGCCAGATTGGTTGAGAGCGTCGTCTTACCCACGCCTCCTTTACCACTGGCGATGCCTATCACTTCGGTGTTGCGTTTTGCGGTTTTAGCTTGCATGAGCGGCTGTCTCTATACGGTTGACCAAAGCATGAGTGGCAGTGACCACGGTCATTTCGTCTTTATCTAATACCTCGTCGGCCACCAGCGTGGTTTCTAATCCAAGTCCACGAATCGCCAATGCCACCAGTTCATTGGCGGTTAGTACTTGAGAACCGTCAGTGGCGAGTGGGCTGTGTGAAGCAGCGGACAACTTGACTGGTTTTTCGCACAGCATTTGCAGCAGCGCCCAGGGTTGAGTCGCTTCATCCATGCGCGAGACCATTAAGCTGGCCCAGTTAATTTTCATGTCGGCCAGATAGCGACGCACCGTCGTCATCGAGGCATCGGCAGGCACAATTAAATGAGCGCTCAGTTCAGGGCAGCACTCAATGATTTGTTGAAGTTTTTCTGCTGTTTGTACACCGGGCGTGTCGATTAATACCAAACGCCGCTGACCTAGTTCAGAGAGCAGGGTTTTCAATGTTTCAGGATCGTTAGCGCGCAGGCAATCAACACCGGATTGCGCGCACAGCATTTGTATTTGGCTCCACGCACCAGCACGTTGATCGCTAAAGCTAATCACAGCAACCGATTCCGCACCCTTACGTTCAGCGGCAGCGCGCGCAAGGCGTGCCACCATTAATGTTTTACCTGCACCAGCTGGCCCTGCAATCGCGTGCACGCCGCGCTGTGGCAGTTTGGCCCAATGTTCACCCAAGCTCTTGGTGAGGTGGAGTCGCAATGCTTCCTTGGCTTCGTCCAGATCAGTCATTGAGTTGATGTGATCAACTAATAAGGTACGTAATGAAACGGGGATGCTGGCTTCGGCCAATGCTGCGATCAGTGGTCGGACCGCTGCATTCGCTGAGCTTTCAGATTGCCAGGTAGCGACCCGTTGGGCTAACTTAAATTCTTTACGGATGGCAGAGAGTTCATCACGAACCATGTCAACGATTTCACGCCCACGTATGTATTCACGATGCTGTGAAGCGTTGGACGAATCGCTGTCCTGCTCATCATTGCGATCGCTATGCGAATGCTGATTGGCATCCTGTTTGATTGAGCGCTCGTCGGCAGGGGAGGCAGTCGCACCTTTATCCAAGGCTTTGAATGACTGATGAAGCACTTCGCTGAAGCGCTCACCACCGCCGCTAGCACTGGCTTCTACCCAGGGTTCGGGATTAACGTCGACAGCGACGATCACTTCGATCATTCCGTTGGCGCGTGAATTCGACACGAAGAGCACGTCCTGACCGTACAGGGCAACCGCCTTTTCGGTGGCCCGTCGGAGATCTTTTGCGAGGATGCGTTTAAGTTCCATGTTTTTTCCTGTTGCGACTCGTCTGGTTAGGACTTGGTCTGTGCTTCAACCGTATAAATAACTTTGACTGCTTGATCATCGGGGATCTCGGTATACGAGAGCACCGTCATTTCAGGTATGCGGTGGCGAACCATCTTCGACAGCCATGGGCGAATCGAAGGTGCGACCACAAGTACAGCGGGATTACCATCGTCTTCGACGGTGCGGCCCGCTTCACGTAATGCGGCAAACAAACTTTCTGCCAGGCCGGGTTCAATCACTACCGATTGTCCGGGTGCGCCGTTCGACAGCACGTTGTGCAGCAGTTGTTCCAAATCAGGAGCCAGCGTCATCACTGGCAAGCTATCTTTCATATCCACCAGCTCTTGCACGATCATGCGACCGAGCTTGGGGCGTACGTAAGCGGTGAGTTGTTCGGGGTCTTGGGTTTTGCCGGCGACATCGGACAAGGTTTCAACAATGGTGCGCATGTCGCGAATCGCGACACCCTCGGCCAGCAAATGCTGAAGCGTACGAGTAATAACGCCCAGAGCCATCTTGCCGGGGACGAGGTCCTCAACTAATTTAGGCGACTTAGCGGCTAATTTATCGAGCAGCTGCTGAGTTTCATCGTGCGAGAGCAGCTCAGACGCGCTATCGCGCAGTACTTTGTTTAAATGGGTAGCAATCGCGGTAGCCGGATCCACCACGGTGTAACCGAGGGTACGTGCATAGTCGCGCTGGGCAGGGTCAATCCACACAGCATCCAAACCGAAAGCCGGTTCTTTAGTAGGTATGCCTTCTAACTCACCGTAGACCTTACCTGGATTGATAGCTAGTTCACGACCACTCTTGATTTCGCCGCGACCACGCACCACACCATTTAATACGATGTGATAGACGTCGGGGTCGAGATTCAAGGCATCACGAATACGAACTGTCTGAACCAGGAAGCCAAGTTCAGCCGAGAGTTTTTTGCGTACGCCTTTGACGCGAGGCATTAACTGCCCGCCAGTCTCAGGGTTTACTAAGGGTATGAGCCCATAGCCAATTTCCAGGCCAATCAAATCCACTTGATCAACGTCGTCCCAGTCCAGCTCTTTGGGGGCGTCGGTTTTGTCGTCAGCCGCCGCTTGTTGTTCGGCTTCTTTTGAGATCACATCCTCTTGATTCAATAGCATCACACCCAGACCTGCTGCGGCTAAGGCGAGCGTTAGAAACACCAGATGCGGCATGCCTGGCACCACACCCAAAATCGTCATAATGGTTGCGCCGATAAACAGGGCAGTTGGATTGGCCAATTGCGTCATGGCCTGCTCGGTCATTGTTTCCGCTGTCGTCACACGCGTGACGATGATGGCGGTAGCCAGCGACAAGAATAAAGAAGGAATCTGAGCGACCAAGCCATCACCGATGGTCAGCAATACATATAACTTGCCAGCTTCGGCAAATGACAGGCCGTGCTGACCGACACCAATGGCCAGACCGCCGATAACGTTAATTAATAGAACCAGTAAGCCGGCCAAGGCATCACCGGATACAAATTTAGAAGCACCATCCATGGAGCCGAAGAAGTCGGCTTCTTGAGATATCTCATCGCGCCGTTTTTTGGCTTGTTCTTGGGTGATCGAGCCCGCATTCAAATCGGCATCAATCGCCATTTGCTTACCTGGCATCGCATCCAGGGTGAAACGGGCGTTCACCTCGGAAACTCGACCCGCGCCTTTGGTAACGACCACAAAGTTGATGATCATTAGGATCACGAAAATAATAAAGCCGACTAAATAATTGCCGGCAATGACGAATTCTCCAAAAGCGGCAATCACGGCTCCCGCGGCGTGTTCGCCTTCATGGCCATTCACTAGAATGACTCGTGTCGATGCCACGTTCAGCGCCAGTCGCAACATCGTTGCAAAAAGAAGAACTGAGGGGAATGAAGAAAAATCCAGTGGTTTTTTTGTACCGATGGCGATCATGATTACGACCACGCTGACGAGAATATTAAAAGTGAAGAAAATATCCAGCAGCATGGGGTGCAAGGGCACCACCAGCATGGCCATGATCAGCAATACCAAGAAAGGAATGCCTAGGCCCGAGACTTCGAAGCCAGACAGACGCTGTCGGATTGTTGACATGGAAAGGGTGCTCATTGCTATGCTTTGTTTAAAAGTCTATAAAAATCAATAAGTTAAAATTTTGGTCTATCAAATGCGAATTTCCTCGTGGAACTACTAAGCAATTGATGTGCCACCGGTTTTGGGCCCTTTTCCGGCAAGATTTACTAGTGACAGGCTGAAATTTCATGAGATTCATAGTGAAAAAATTATCTTTTATGTATTTATTGGCCGTTTTGATGAGTTTCCGGGTGGCGTTTCGTTAAAGAACCTGAAATGACTGCCGATTAAGCGGGGGAGTAAGGAATTTTTGCTCACCGTAAATGCTTCGGTAGAACGTGGTCTCGGTGGTCCAGTCAGGTTCTAGTGGTTGGTTTTTCGAGAAATAACTAGGTTTCGCAAGAAGCGTTCCGGGTGGGACGAATGCGATGACGACAAAAAGGGGTGATTCATGAACAAGATGTCCAAATGCAAAATGGTTTCGCTGGTTGCGCTGATTTCAGCTTGCCAGGCGTTTCCCTCGGTAGCGATGGCTGACAATTCGTCCGCTAAAGCTGAAGTTAAACCAGTTGAGTCGGTTAAACCGGCTGAACCCAGGACGCCTGCAACTGAAGTTGCACGCTCCGAGCCTAAGGCAGAGTCCAAGGCATC
>Ga0214919_10006285_pt1 | contig 16386 bp, 14 predicted proteins | sample LL1503_MetaG_FD_177994 | JGI IMG/M metagenome (GOLD analysis project Ga0214919, IMG submission 177994) | Freshwater microbial communities from Lake Lanier, Atlanta, Georgia, United States - LL-1503 | ecosystem: Environmental > Aquatic > Freshwater > Lake | place: USA: Georgia | collected... | reverse complement strand
CTGTTACAACTTTTCTTGCGTGCCCCCAACGGGATTCGAACCCGTGTTACCGCCGTGAAAGGGCGATGTCCTAGGCCCCTAGACGATGGGGACGTTCTAAGGCTTCGCAATCTTACCCGTCATTGAGCGTGCGACCAAACCCGATTATTGGGCGCAAAAAAGCCACTATCCACCGGATAAACGGGCTAGTGGCTCTTGTGCTAAATCTGTAAGTGATTAACCGATGGACCAGCGAACGGTCACAGAGACAGTGACTTTTTGTTCTCCTAAGTCGATCTGTGTTGCAGCATCATCTGCTTTGGCAGTCATTCCATAAACTGGATACGGAGTTGGTGTTGATGTTTCATCAAGATAAATAACCTTGCCTAGTTTTACACCTAGAAGTTTTGCATAGGAAGAAGCTTTTGCTTTGACACGAGCAACTGCTGATGCGCGAGCAACTTCGGTTGCTTTGTCGTTATCTAAAACAAATGGACTTGCACCATTTACCTGAAGATTGTCTCCGCCTGCAGCAACGATTGCATCTACAACAGCACCAGCAGTTGAGGCTGCGCGGACCGTGATGTCAAAACCTTGTGAGGCGCGGTAACCAGACAGGACCGGTGTTGCATTTGCTGGGTATGTGTATTCGGGGAAAACAGAAAGAGATTGTGTTGCTACATCTTTAGTTGCAATCTTGTTGGCAGTCAATGCTTTGCGAACTGCAGAGGCAGTTGTTCCAGCGGTGGCTAGTGCTTCCTTAGATGTTTTTCCAATTACAGAAACCGTTGCCGTAATGCGCACCGCATCTGGAACGACAGATGTTGATCCTGTTGCGCTGAGAGTGATGTATCGGGTGTCGGCTGCATTAGCTGGTGTTGAAAGGCCAAGTGCTCCAATCATGGCGATAGCAACTGAAATGAGGGTAATTGTGCGAATTTTTGTAAGTTTCATGGGATAAGTATCTCGCATTACTTCTGTATAGGGTTAGTTATTGCTGGGAATAGTGGGAGAATTCTTCTCATGGGTCAGTCACAATTTGTTTCTCAGTGCACCGCCAACGCCGTGCAGGCAGCAGCCAAGACGCTACTGGATGGAGGCCTGGTGGCTTTTCCAACCGAAACTGTTTATGGCCTTGGAGCTGATGCACTCAATAAACAAGCAGTAGCAAGGATTTATGAAGCAAAAGGTCGCCCCGCAGATCACCCCCTGATCGTGCATCTCCACTCCATGCAGAGTATGGATCAATGGGTTGAAGATGTTCCTGACTATGCAATCACACTTGGTCGTGATTATTGGCCAGGGCCAATGACACTTATTTTTAAACGTTCAACACTCGCCCAAGATTTTATAACTGGCGGACAAAACACGGTTGGTATCCGAGTTCCAAACCATCCTGTTGCCTTGGCATTACTTGAAGCATTTGCACAGATTGGTGGAAAAGGAATCGCCGCACCAAGTGCTAATCGCTTTGGCCATGTTTCTCCAACAACAGCCCAAGCAGTGGCAGATGAGTTGAATGAGTATTTAGCAGAAGCCGATTTAATTCTCGATGGTGGGCAATGTGATGTTGGAGTTGAATCTACGATTATCGATTGCACCGGGGATTTACCAAGGATTTTGAGACCTGGTGGGATCACTATTGAAATGATTAAAGAATCAACGGGATTGATGCCACGTAAACCAACTGAAGCAAAAGAGATAGAAGAAATTCGTGTTAGTGGCTCTTTAGAAAAGCACTACGCACCTGTGGCAAAAGTATTTCTTGACGTCGTACCAATTGCAGGGCAAGGTTTTATTGCACTCTCAGAGAACAAAACCCCAGAAGGTGTCATTCGGTTAGCCGAACCAAATAACACACAAGAGTTTGCGCGAGATCTTTATTCAGCACTGAGAAGTGCCGATGAAATGGGGCTTGCAGAGGTCGTTGTTGAACAACCTCAAGGGGAGGGCATTGTTATTGCAATCCGTGATCGCCTCGAAAGAGCCTCAAAGGGGCGTTAATTACGCTGGTTTTTTCCGATACGATTGGCATGTGCGGGTAATCTCGCAGTGGGGCCTATAGCTCAGTCGGTAGAGCAACGGACTTTTAATCCGTGGGTCGACGGTTCGAGCCCGTCTGGGCCCACAAGAGACGATGAATTTTGTTTGCAGAACTTTCCCTGGTTTCCAAGTTATTCTTTGGCGGTGCTAAGCCCTATGCGATCAAAATCCTTAGTCATTGTCGGGTTCATCGTATTTTCTTTTTTTTCGAGTAGCTCATTCGCTGCAGTTAGAAATGTTGATGGAACTACCTGCAAGAAGGCTGGAGCCACACAAATTATTTCTGGAAAAAAATATGTCTGCGGATATTTAATCAAAAAACTTGTTTGGAAAACAATCCCACCTTCGGTCGTACCTAGCCCTAGTGCATCTACCTGGGCACAGCTAGCTGCAGAAAAGGTGGTAGCAGAGGCTAAGGCGGCCGAGGAAGCAAATGCCGCTGTTGAGTTAAAGATTAAGCAAGAAGCCGAAGCCAAGGCGGCAAAAGCAGCGGCTGAGAAACCCAAGGTCCAAGGTTTAGTTATTGGAAATTTACTGTGGAGCGATGATTTCAAAGGCATTAAAGATTCCTCAATTAACTCAAAAAATTGGAGTGCACGAAACTGCCATAGAACTCCTTCGGGCATGGGTGGAGGCGCATGCTTTGATAGCGAAGTTGTTTACTACGCACCATCTGCAATCAAGCTCGATGGAAGCGAAGACGGTGCTGCAGTCATATCAACTACACGCATTACAGGTGCTTTACCGAGCGATGCTGGAGCATGCCTAACAAGTTCATGTGCTTTTGTCAGTGGGCGTTTTGATACACAGGGAAAAGTTGCTTTTCAATACGGATTTATTGAAGCGCGCATAAAGATGCCTGCTGGTAGCGGTAACCACCCTGCCTTTTGGATGCTTGGTGACAATATAAATCAAGTGGGTTGGCCAACTTCAGGCGAAATGGACATCACTGAGATCCATGGAAATGACCCATACACAACAACCTCTGCGACTCACTATTCAACAAGTTATTCTCCAAATAATTGCTGTTCAAATCACTTCTATAAGGTGGCCGCACTAGGTGTTGGAGCAGATGTGAGCGCTGGTTATCACACATATGCAGTGGCCTGGTTGCCAGATTCAATTTCTTATTTTGTGGACAATAGATTGATCTCAACAACAACTCCACAAAATCTTGGTGGGTACTGGAGCTTTAACGACAAATTTTTCTTAATCTTAAATAATGCCGTAAACGCTGGTTTTAGTGGCTCTTGGGCAAACCTACAATCATCAACGATGAGCATTGACTGGGTTCGTAGTTACCAGCTAAACGGTCAAGGACAAGTCTTTACACAATAAAACTCCCGACATCCATTACAGATGCCGGGAGCTCCTTCGAGGGTGAATTATTTTTTTGTGTAACCAGTAGGGCACTTTGGATTGACCGCAGTTACCTTCTTCGTTGACTTTCCCTTAACGCACGTGATTGTTGTTGCCTTAACAACTGGCTTTGGGGCTGCATAAACATCAAATGTCACTAGGTCAACATCAGCATCCTTGTCACCATAGCCAGGAATTACTGGCTTAAAAGTTCCATAAAGACGTGTTTTTGGTGCTATTGCATTTGCTGAAGCAGGAACAGCCTCTGTACCAGCGGTGTCATTGTTTTTAATAACAAATGTCACCTCACCTGCTGCATTGGTTTTTGCTTTTAGATCGGCACCAGAGGCAGATTCAGATACAGCAGCACCAATTTTTGTTGTTCCAGAGATCCAGTTGGCTTTAGAAACGCTGTATGGAGAATTAATTTGAAGTGTTACTTCAGTATTTGCAAGTGGAGAGGTTCCATCCTTTGTTACTACGTACTTCAAGGTTAGAGAAGAACCTGATTCGATGTATGTGTAAAAAGCACGAGTCTTTGCTGAGTAATACTGTGCGATATCACCTGTCGTATCAACACTATTTGATGGCCCGTATGCAGGTGAAACTAAACGCATTGAAGGAAGCAACTTGGGCGCAACAACTGTCGGCGCAGGAGTTGGAGTTGCGGTCGGGGTAGCGGTCGGTGTTACTGTCGGCGCAGGAGTTGGAGTCGTTGCCCCTGCAGGCAGTGTCTCGGCCGCAGCTTTTGTGATGTCGAAGGTTAGAAGATCGACAACTTGTTGCATATCTGTTAAACCATCAATAACAGCCTTCATGTTTCCATAAAGGCGACCAGAAGTGGCACGAGGCTGTGTTTCTGAACTTGGAATTGCCATCGCACTTGCTGCAGATTCAGTGCTCTTGATTGTGAAAGACACTTTGCCGGCTGCATCTGTTTTGCCAGTGACTAACAGTCCATAGCCAGTTGCAGAATCCTGAGAAGCACCAACAGATTTTCCATTAACTTCCCAAGTTGCCTTTGATCCACTGTATGGGGCGTTGACCATGAAGTTAATTGTCTTATCGGCAGCAGGTGCAGTTCCATCACTTGTCACGATGTATGTAATCGTGATTGTCGAGCCCGCACCTACATACTTAAAGTAGCTACGACCACCTGCTGCGTAGTACTGACCTAAGCCGTCAGATGCAAATGTTTCATTTGCTGGGTTAAAGCTTGGTGACACAACCCGCACGGTTGGTAACCCAGCAGCGTTAGATGAGCTCTGACCGAAAAGGCTGCCCGTTAGTAGGAGCGCAAGCATTGCAATCCCGCTGATGAACTTGCGTGTACCTGTTGTGTGTTTCATTTCTTGCCCCTATTTCCTAGTGAATTTAACCTTTGATTACTTTTCCAACACCGTTTACAGAATAAAACCTTATGTAATCTACGCTCAATTGTGCTTGATTCAAGGTCGGATCAATGAATTCGCCCGCGTAGGTGCCGCCCATTGCCAAGTTTAATATTAGGAAAAACTTTTGATTAAACACCCAACCTCTTGATCCTGTGTCTTGTGCAGAAACGGATCCGTTTATCCGCCCGTCGACGATGAAGTCAATGGAATTCTTTTTCCATTCAATTGCGTAGGTATGGTAGCCATCTGACAATGGTGCGAAACTTAAAAATCTGGTACCTAGGCCGGAACCAGAGGGAGTAGTAGGTCCATGGATCGCAGAAGTGGATTGATCAGAAAGGTCGCCGCGATACTCCATGATGTCGATTTCCCCGCACTCTGGCCAAGGAACACCATCCAGCAAATCTCCGCCAAGCATCCAAAAAGCTGGCCAAGTCCCGACACCTTGCGGAAGTTTCATTCTGGCTTCAATACGGCCGTACATGAATCCGATATTGCGTGCCGTCTTTAACCGCGCACTTGTAAATTGACACTCAGAGCATCGGTTAAGAATCTCTTCCGTGCCTGGCACATCACCGACTTGCTCGGCGTACTCATTAGAAATTCTGTTTGCCGTGATTACTAAACGCCCAGATCCATCCATCGATGCATTGCTTGGCTTGTTGGTGTAGTACTGGCGCTCAGAATTACCCCAGCCACCACCACCGACTTCAAAACTCCATGTTTTGGCAGAAGGTAATGTTCCCTTTTTGCCATTGAACTCATCTGACCACAAGAGTTTTAAACTCTTTTTAGTCGCCGCATCGGCAACAGGATTTACAAGAAGTGAGAGGGCAACAGAGAGGGCAACAAGAAGACTGGCTGGCCCCAGAAATACTTTTTTATAGGACATCAGCACCCCTCCCGTTATCGAATTTTAACCGAAAAACCCTTGCGCCAAATGGCGTAAAAGACTTAAATAGCGTACCTTGAAACCGCTTTCATGGATACCCCAAGGGCGAGAGTTTTCCTGAGAGTTTCAAGGCTTTACTAAGGCTTGCCGGATGTCAGGTCTGTTACAGGGAAGGTTTCACACATGAGTAAGTTGACCGCCAAAAATTCTTTTCTTGGGGCGATAGTCGCACTAGCCGTTTCGGCTGGATTGCTGACAGCACCTGCGAAGGCAGCTGAACAAATCAATTTAACCATTTGGACCTTTGGAGAAGTTATTCAGCCAGGTCTACAACGTGAGTATCAAAAACTGCACCCTGAAATTAAAATCATCCCGATCAAGAACGATGTTGATCCTTTGCACCAAAAGACAATTCTTTCCTGTCAAACAGGTGGACCTGCAGACATCATCGCTTTTGAAGTTCCTTACTCAGGGTATTGGCGCACAGGAAACCGTCCGAACTGTTTCCAAGATCTTCGACAGATGAAGACTTCAGATGCAAACGCATCTGCAGGTGTTGCAGCTGGTTTGTCAGCAAATGAGATCAAGAAGAATTACCTACCTTGGCGTTGGGAGCAAGGCGTTGCATTTAATGACAGCGTTATTGGTATTCCAACAGATGTTGGTGGACTGCAAGTTGCATACCGCTCAGATTTATTCAAGAAAGCTGGACTACCAACAGATCGTGTATCTGTTGGTAAGTTGTGGCCAACCTGGGACAAGTTCATTGAAACAGGTCAAAAGTATGTTGCAAAACTAACTCCCGCAGAAAAGAAGTCTGGCAAAGGCTTTATTGATGATGCCGGTTCAATTTATGCAGCTGTCATGAACCAAGGAACAGTTAAGTACTACCAGCCAGACGGAACTGATGCCGGAAAGCTTGTCTACAAGACAAATCCTCAAATTAAAAAGGCTTGGGACACAACAGTTAAAGCTCTTGATTCAGGTATTGGCGCTCGCCTTGGTCAGTTCACATCTGACTGGAACATCGGTATGAATAAGGGTGCAATGGCAACGATTTTGGCACCAGCCTGGATGCTTGATTACATCAAGAAGCAAGCACCGGATACAAAGGGTAAGTGGGACATTGCAGATCTTCCCGTAGGCGGAGGAAACCAAGGTGGAACAGAGCTTGCAATTCCAAGTTACTCAAAGAATAAGCAAGCAGCTTATGACTTCTTAACCTGGTATTTGGCGCCAGAACAACAGTTGAAGGTATTTAAGACTTATGGCCTGTTCCCTTCAACCTCTGTTCTCTACGACGACGCTGCATTGCTTGAATACAAAGATGAGTTCTTTAGCAACGCACCAGTTGGACAGATTTACACAAAGGGTGTCTTAAAGTTAAAGCCAATCTTTGAGGGAGAGTTGCAACGCAAGATCGATTCAACATTTGGTGCTGGTCTTGGAAGAGTTGCATCAAAGAAGATGACCTCTGATAAGTCTTATGCGCTAGTTATCTCAGATATAGATAAACTCTTTAAGAATTAACGCATTTATCTAATGACAATAATTAAGGACAGTAAGAGGCGCCAAGAGGCGCCTCTTACTCCTTGGAAAAAGAGGAGCAAGAGAGAAAAGAAGCCGCTTCCGGGAGTTGGATCTTTGGATGGTCGTTGGGGTTATCCAGCGATCGCTCCATTTTTCATCATTTTCTTAATTTTTGGCGTTGCACCAGTTGTCTACTCAATTTACATTGCTTTCTTCAAGTGGGATCCGCTGGGCGAATCCGAGTTCAACGGCATCAATAATTTTATTTTTCTGATGCAAGACTCTGATTTTTGGCTTGCCTTAAGAAACACATTTAGCATTTGGGTACTTTCAACATTTCCACAAATGATTATCGCCATCAGTTTGGCAGCGATTTTGCGCAATAAGCGCCTTAAAGGAAAATCTTTTTGGCGAACAATCTTGTTAGTTCCAAACATCACTTCTGTAATCGCAATTACTATTGTTTTTCAACAGTTGTTTGGACGCGATTACGGCTTGATCAATGGAATCTTGGGACTGATCCCTGGCGTTGACCACATTGACTTTATCGAAGGTGTAATTCCGAGCCATATTCAGATTGCGACCATGATTACATGGCGCTGGGTTGGTTATAACACCTTGATTTTCTTGGCTTCAATGCTCGCAATCCCAGATGAACTATATGAATCAGCATCTGTTGACGGCGCGTCAAAGTGGCAGCAGTTCAAGTTTGTAACTCTTCCATCTCTTAAGAACACAATCACTTTTGTTTTAATTGTAGGAACTATTGGTGGTTTACAGGTCTTCGCTGAGCCTCAACAACTTGCTGCAGATGGTGGATCTACAAAGCAGTTCTTGACCCTGACGCTGTTCCTTTATAACCAGGCATTCCTCAATAATAAATACGGATACGCAGCTGCGATTGGAATCGCTATAACTGTAATCGTTCTGATTATTTCTGCAATAAATTTCGTAATTACGCGCAAGATTTCAGGTGAGGGTAGCCGATGAAGCGCAATATTCCGAGATGGCAGAAAACCTCAAAACTCCATTACACAATGCTTGCCTTGATCACATTCTTGTCTATATTCCCTTTCTATTGGATGTTTATCGTTTCTTCTAATACTGATGCTGAAATATCTAAGTCGCCACCTTCTCTTGTTCCAGGCCCTCGTTTTCTGGAAGTTGCCCACAAGGTTTTAACTGCAGAAGGTGTTTATTTTAGTAAGGCACTTTTAAATACATTTATTGTTGGAATTGCGATTGCGGTAGCCCAAGTAATTTTCTCTGCAATTGCAGGTTTCGCATTTGCAAAACTTCACTTTAAGGGTCGCCAATTCTCAATTCTTTTTGTTGTTGCAACAATGATGCTTCCAAGTCAGCTTGGAATCGTGCCTTTGTTTATTATGGCCAATAAGTTGCACTTAGTTAACACTTTATATGCCTTGATCGTTCCAGCACTAGTCACCGCTTTTGGCGTATTTTGGATGCGCCAGATTATCGATGCGCAAGTTCCGAATGAGATTCTTGAAGCAGCCAGCATTGATGGAGCCTCCGTTCCAAGAGTTTTCTGGAGCATCGTTCTTCCAAGTATCCGTCAAAGTGCATTTGTGCTTGGGTTATTCGCTTTCCTTGCTGCATGGAATGACTATCTATGGCCAACAATTGTTTTGCAATCTCCTGAACGATTTACGTTACAGGTGGCACTTACTCAATTAAAACCGCTGTATGGGCTCGATTACGCACTTCAAATGGGTGGAGCCTTCTTGGCAACAGCTCCGCTTTTAATTCTCTTCATTTTCGTCGGCCGTCGATTAGTTAGCGGCGTAATGGACGGAGCAATAAAAGGTTAATGTTTAAATCAAAATCCACCCTAGGCAAGAAAGGCATATCCATGTCTAAATTCCGCACACATATCGGCGTCATCGCTGCGATGGCCCTAGTCCTTTCTCCCGTCGCGCTTTATAGTGCTACAGCCGCAACTGGAGGTCCAAAGGATTCTGTTATAACTTTGCAAGCACCATTTCTTGATGCAACCAATACATGGGACGCAAAAGTAAATCAGCAGATGGCCGATGGTTGGGTTGCTAAAGGATGGTTTGGAAGCGGATTGGTCTTTCAGGTTTCTTATGCCCCTGTCGGATCAACAATTAACTTGACCTATAACGTTAAAGATAAGAATGGAAATCCACTTGCATTTACTCCTGTAAATCTGCGCATCAACAAGGGTTACAGCGAAGCGGCTTCAATTGTTCAGGTCGATGGTGTTAAGACAAAGGGAATTGACCGACCTCCATTTGATCAAGCCAATGTCATTCACCGCACTGACGCATTTGGAAATGTGACTTTTGCCCTTAAGAATTTGGATCTTGAGTCATCTGCTGAACCAGAGCCAGAGTCGTACACTTCAAAGCCAATTTTTAGTGAGGATAAGTTGGATCGCTTGCACTCACAGATGCTCCCTGAGGTTAATAGCGAACCAGGTGATCATTCAGTAATTAGCGAATTCCACTATTTTAAGCCAAAAGCTCCAATTGTTGTTCCAGCCACAAAGCCAACAATTACTTTGATTACTCCAAAATTAGATGCAACAAACTCTGTTGTGAATACTGTTAAAAATCTTAAGCAGGCATATGCACCATTAGGTGGAGATCTGGTCGTTGTTTACAAGGTAACTGGGGATGATGGACGAGCTGTGCCAAACAAGAGTGTTGATCTAAAAGTGAACGGTGGCAAAACAACACTGCAGGCAACAACTGATGCATTTGGATACGCCGCATTTACTGTGAAAAACTCTGACACAAAACCAAATAACGCTCCAGCATCAGCAATATCTGCAATGCCAGCAGCTAGTTCGGCATTTGTAAATCTAGTTCCTGAAATTGCAGGGTCAACTCCTGTCTCTGCTGACAGCGTTGAGTTCCATTACTACCGTGGCATCACAACGTCAGTTGCAAAATCTGGCAAAGATTTCATTGTGTCAGTTGCCATCGCAGGTGCTACTGGCAAGAACGCGTCAGTCGCTGTAACAGGCGTAAAAAGTTCATCCGTGAAAATTGCATCAGCTCTGCAGGTTGTTCCGGTTACGGTTTCTGGTGGCGCTAAGACAGTTACTGTCGTAATTGATGGAAAGACATACACATCTAAAGTTGTAGCTAAGTAGGGGGATAATAAGAAATGCCAATGAAGTATTTGCGTGCTTTATTGGCATTTCTTGTCTTCTTATTGCCAATTACACTTGGGGGCGCTCAAGCTCAAGGGGTTGTTGCAACAGCGCCACCTCAGATTACATATGCAGACAATTCAGGGTTGAATTTTCTTGCGATCCCAGCCACCTGGCCTGTGGCCCAAAAGAATACTTATCAGTGGTTTGTGAACGGAAAAGCTGTTGCTGGTGGAACCAAACTAAGTTTCAGGGCAACAGTGAAACAAAAGAACCAGACCATTCAATTTAAGGAATTTGGATCAATGGGAACTTCAGTTTCTGTTCTTGGTAAGATTGGCCAAGTAATTGTTAATATAAAACCTTCAGTAAGTATTCCTGATTTAGCTAGCAATAAAGTTGTTGCCTCTGCTGGTTCTTATTCTCCAAAATCTACTAACGTTATATTTCAGTGGTACAAAGGCCCCATTGATATCGCTGGCGCTAAGTCTGCTACCTACTCACCAGCAACAGCTGATCAAGGGTTTAAAATCTACGTCAATGCAAAGTACAGCGCAAAAGGTTTTACAGACAACAAATTCGATTCGAATGAAATTGAAATTCCAGTTGTAAAGAGAAACTACGTTCAAGTTTGGCAGGACGAATTCAATTTAACTGCCGGCTCAGCACCAGATAGCTCTATTTGGATTTCCGAAGATGGGGATGGCACAAAAGCTGCAGCAGGTGCGGGCTGGGGCAATATAGAACGCCAGTATTACATTCCAACTTTGGCAAAGATAACTTCAGCTGGTTCATTGCAGATTGATGCAACCACAAAAGGGGCGGAAAATTACACCTGTTATTACAAGGGACCGTGCGAGTGGGTTAGTTCTAAGTACATCACCAAGGGAAAAGTTGGCTTTAAATACGGACGCATTGAAGCGCGCATAAAAGGCCCAGTCGGTGCAGGCACGTGGGGAGCTTTTTGGATGTTAGGTGCAGACATCGATGATCGTCGCTGGCCATGGTGTGGGGAAATTGATGTGACAGAACTGCTAGGAAAAACTCCGAATCTAAGTTATGGATATCTGCACGGACTAATTTCTGATGCAGCTGGTCGTGGAACAAGTGTTGATATGCCTAAAGGATTTGCAGATGAGTATCACACCTATGCAATTGACTGGCTTCCCGATCACATTGACTGGTACCTAGATGGCGTTCTTTACGGAAGTCAGCAAAAGCTTGATAAGGACTGGGTTTTTGATCATGAATTCTATTTGATCATGAACTTAGCGATGGGCGGCAACTTCGGTGGTGCCATTGATGCAAGCTTAAAGGATGCCAGCATGAGTTTTGATTGGATTAGATTTTCAACGATTAATGGGGTTGGCGAAGTAATTAAGCATTAATGCAGAATAAGCTCACCAACACCGTCAATAGAAAAGTACTTAATAGATTTAACGTGCAGTTCTGCTTTTTCCAATTTTTCATCTACTTCACCTGCAAACCAGCCACCTATTGCTAAGTTCATGATCAGATAGAACTCCTGGTTAAACGGCCAAGGCTTACCCTTATTCTCAACTTCCTGTCGGGTAATTCTGTTATAACAAAGATCATCGAAGAACCATTCAATATAGTCGGGTGTCCAATTAATTGAGTAGGTATGAAAGTCACTGGCAAGTGTTGTAGGCGACTGAATAATTTTAGTTAATCCGTTCTCACCGAAATACCCATCCGCATGAAGTGTTCCTTGAACTTGAAATGGATGCGCTCCAGTGTTTTCCAAAATATCAATTTCACCACAGTTTGGCCAGGTAACACCATCGAGAAGACTCGCCCCCAATAACCACAGAGCAGGCCACGTACCAATGCCACTTGGCATTTTTGCTCTTACTTCAAGTCGACCGTATTTAAATCCAATTTTTCGAGCCGTGTGAATCTTTCCGCTCGTCCATTCGGCTGGACCGTAGTAACACTCAAGCCCAGAACCCGGGTCAACGCGTTGGGCACTGATAATCAAATCTTCGTGGATGCTGACCGAGTCCTTAATATAAAACTCGCGTTCGTTATTGCCCCAACCCACTAGACCAAAAGCTGAACCGTCACCCAAATCGTAGTTCCATGTGTCTTCTGAAAGCTGACCACCATGGTGGTCAGCAAACTCTTCAGACCATAAAAGCGATTGTTCGGGCCCCTTGGCCATGTTCACCCCTAATACTCAGAATGCAATTAGCCTACAGTATTGCTTATGAAACCGCTTTCAGTAGACTACGAAAGCACTTCCGTCACAATAATCACAGCGCTCAGTTTTTGCTGATTAATCCTTAGAGATTGGATATCTACGAAATGACATCACATTTTCCAGAAGATTTCACTTGGGGAACTGCAACAGCAAGCTATCAAATTGAGGGTGCTTTTGATGTCGATGGTCGTGGAGCAAGTATCTGGGATACATTTTCAAAGACACCCGGCAAAGTTGTAAACGGTGATACAGGCGATAATGCCTGCGATCACTACAACCGATTTGATGAAGATATTGCGATTATGAAAGACCTTGGGGTTAGCGCCTATCGTTTTTCAATCGCTTGGCCACGTTTATTTCCCAATGGAGATGCCACCCGAGAAGAGCGCGGATTTGATTTCTACAATCGCTTAATTGATGCCTTAGTTGCTGCTGGAATTGAACCAATGGTCACCCTGTATCACTGGGATCTGCCGCAAGTACTTGAAGATAAAGGTGGCTGGGCTAACCGAGACATTGTTGATGCATTTGAAAAGTATGCAACAGCATGTGCCGAAGCATTTGGCGATCGCATTTCAACATGGATCACGATCAATGAGCCATGGTGTGTTTCATGGCTTGGGTATTCAAATGGCGTACATGCGCCAGGCAAAAAAGATTTCAATTTAGCTGTAGCGGCAAGCCATCACACCGCTCTTGCCCATGCTGCTGCTACTCGTGCAATCAAGAAAGTTAACCCTGCAGCAACAGTCGGTTTAACTGTGAATATGAACAATATTCATAATGAATCACCACACGATCAAGAGGTTGTTGATTTTGCAGCGCTGAATGATTCAAACTTAAATCGTTGGTGGATTGATGCACTGACAACAGGAAAGTATCCGCAAAATCTTGTTGATTGCTACGGAGAAATGTTAAGTCGCGTTCTGCTTCCAGGAGACGAACAATTACTTATTGCTGCGCCAGATTTCTTGGGTATTAATTATTACTGTGATGGTTTTGTCAGATCTCCACGTCCCGAGGACAAGCCAGCCATTGATGGTGGCTTTATGCCATTCCCACAACGGGTAGATGGCTCAGCGCCCTCTCATTTAGTAAATGACTTAACTGCGATGGGCTGGGTAGTTACACCTGCGGGCCTGGGCAACTTAGTAAAGCGCGTTCATAACGATTGGCCACAGATTCCTTATGTAGTTATTACTGAAAATGGTTCTTCATACGATGATGTCAAAGTTAATGGTGAAGTACTGGACACAAAGCGAACCGCATATCTAGTCGCACATCTGCAGTCACTTCAAAATGCAATCGCAGCAGGTGCTCCAGTTAAAGGATATTTTGCTTGGTCGCTGCTTGATAACTTTGAATGGGCTGAAGGCTATGCAAAACGCTTTGGCATCGTTCACGTTGACTATGAAACATTTGAGCGGACACCAAAGATGAGCTTTAAAAAGTATAAAGAGATTATTACAGCGAATACCGCTATTTAGCCGCTGTTGACTCTCTCTTAATCAGCTTCACATCAAGGACTTTATCTTCGACTTCTTGCCCATCTAATATCGCTAAAAGACTTGCCGCAACTTGCGCGCCTAATTCGCCAATCGGTTGTCTAATTGTTGTTATTGACGGTTGATTTTTACTTGCAAACGGCGAATCATCAAATCCCACGACCTTGACCTTGGAAGGCACTGCAATGCCATTTTGTATTAGAACGTTAATCACACCTAACGCAGAAAGGTCATTTCCTGCAAATACTCCATCAAATTTAATTTTTTTCTTTAGTAATTGGCGCACCAACTCTTGCGCTTTGGACTCGGTGTAATCACCGTGAATTACTAATTCGTCATGGAGCTTCATGCCGGCCTCATTGATTGCTTGTTCATAGCCATCAAGCCGATCCCGTCCGGACTGCAGTTTTAGGTCACCAGTTATAGTGACAATGTTCTTACATCCTGAATCAATCAAGTGTTTGGTAGCTAAATATCCACCCTTAATATTGTCTATATCCACAGATGGATAATTCGTGGATCCACCTAAATCTCCACCGTAAACAACAGCCATTTTAGGATCCAACATTTTTTCAAAACTCTTTAAAGGGCGGTGCCGACTAAAAATTGCCAGCCCATCCATTTGTCCTGCTTGCAAAGTGGAAAGCAGTGAGTCCTCTGTTCCACTTTTTCGTCTAATCAATAAAAGTGGGTGTAATCCTGCATCGGTAATTGCAGTTGAAAACCCCTGGACAACCTCTCCCCAAAAGGGATTAAAGAAGAACTCTTCGCTGGACTCTTCCATCAGCAGCGCGATCAACCCGCTTCGGCCACCAGCCAAGCGGCGGGCGGTTGCGTTGGGGGTGAAGTTGTACTTTGCCACCGCCTTGCGGACAGCTTTTTCCTTCTCAGGGGAAACTTTGGCTGTTCCATTCAAGACGCGGGATACGGTCGCAGGGCTCACCTTGGCAGCCTTAGCTACCTGGTCGATTGTGACCTCGGCATGGGCAGAGGGCTTATTAATACGGGAGCTCATCGTTTCCAGAGTCTAGTCCTTACAAATAAATATGGAATAAGCGCATTTTGATGGTCATTTATGGTTATTTAATCGGGCATCTTTGGGGCTTAACAGCCCTTCCGCTTTTGGCTTAATTGTCAGTTGCACGCGCAGCTACATTCGATGGAAGCTCATTCCCAATTGCTTCAAATACTGGGGCATAGGCTGCAACAGCTGAAGTGACTGGATCAATAGCAACAACAGTTACATTGACCGTCACAGCTAAGGATGCAAACGGTAAGCCAGTTGCAAATGGAGTACGCGTTCTATTGGCAACTGTTTCATCAAAGTTTGCCATTGGTAAAGTTGCCTTGAGTGCATCTACAACATTTCTTGGTGGCGTAGCAACTAAGACATTCTTCGCACCAGCACTAGCTGGTCCATTTACTATCTCTGGTACGTATGGTGCAGCCGCTTTGGCAAATCTACTTTCAGTAACAGCGACTGTTACAAATACAGTTACTGAAGTTGCGCAAGCAGCTCAAGGACCTTACAAACCTCATCATCAAGATTCAGAAAAAGGTACACGCTTAAGTCAAAGCTTTCCAAGGAACTTAACTCTTAGGAATTGATTTGTTCAAAAAGTTTCAATAACCACTTTTGATTAATCGGAGTATGGTCATGGACATGATTAAGAAACCAAATTTGCGAGATGTAGCAGAACATGCTGCAGTTTCCGTTGGCACAGTTTCTAATGTTCTTAATCGACCTTATTCAGTGTCTGAGCAAACACGAGCACGTGTTCGCTCATCTATTGATGCCCTAGGTTTTGTGCAGAACTCAAAGAAAATAAATAAAATGGAACCAACTTCGATTGTTGGAGTCATTTTGCCTTTGAGTGATAACGCATTTTATGAGGAATTGTCGCAAGGAATTGAAGACTCTGTTTCCAATCAAGGCATTAGCGTTTTAGTTGGATATAGCCGCGAAGATGCAGCGATTGAACTACACCTGTTAACCAGAATGATTGAAGCAAATTTTGGCGCGGTAATAGTTGTGCCAGTGGGGGTACGAAATGAAGTTTTTACTCGCTTAAAAGATAGTCGAGTGCGTATTGGTTATCTTTCTCAATCTGAAGCATTTGCTGAACAATGCACGGTTTCGGTCGATCAGGTTCGAGGCGGCTATCTTGGAGTTGAATTCCTGCACTCCTTGGGGCACAAAAAAGTTTTATGGATTTCAGGCCCGAACCACCATCACCAAAGCAATGAAAGGTTTATAGGTATTACTCAAGCAGCAACACAATTCAATCTAGAGCTCAGTACGATGCAGTCACCTTCCTTGG
>Ga0214919_10006283_pt1 | contig 16389 bp, 11 predicted proteins | sample LL1503_MetaG_FD_177994 | JGI IMG/M metagenome (GOLD analysis project Ga0214919, IMG submission 177994) | Freshwater microbial communities from Lake Lanier, Atlanta, Georgia, United States - LL-1503 | ecosystem: Environmental > Aquatic > Freshwater > Lake | place: USA: Georgia | collected... | reverse complement strand
GGATGAACAGATGTCCGCACTGTTAATGGCAATTTTATTAAACGGAATGAGCAGCCACGAGATTTCACGTTGGACTGATGCGATGATTAAAAGCGGCGAACGAATGTCATGGTCGAAACTTTCAATACCCACAGTCGATAAACATTCAACTGGAGGTGTCGGTGACAAAATTACATTGCCGCTTGCGCCATTAGTTGCAGCTTGCGGCGCAGCTGTTCCACAATTATCTGGCCGCGGACTTGGCCACACTGGTGGCACACTTGATAAACTCGAATCGATTCCTGGTTGGCGCGCATCATTATCTAATGAAGAGATGTTAAAAGTTTTGCAAGAATGTGGCGCTGTAATTTGCGCGGCTGGTGCCGGATTAGCGCCAGCAGATAAGAAACTTTACGCACTTCGCGATGTAACTGGAACGGTGCCTGCAATACCATTGATTGCTTCTTCAATCATGAGCAAGAAAATTGCAGAGGGAACTAGTGCGCTGGTTTTGGATGTCAAAACTGGAAGTGGCGCATTTATGTCTGATCCAGAGCAAGCAAAATTATTAGCACGCACCATGGTTGATTTAGGTGTACGTGCCGGAGTGAAAACTCGCGCGCTAGTAACTGCAATGGATGTACCGCTTGGTTTAACAGCTGGAAATGCCTTAGAAGTTAGGGAGTCAATTGAAGTTTTGGCTGGTGGTGGCCCAACCGATGTAGTGGAGTTAACGCTGATTTTAGCTCGCGAAATGTTGGAATTAGCTGGCGTAACTGGCAAAGATCCAGCGATTGCGCTGAAAGATGGTAGCGCGATGGATCATTGGCGGCGCATGATTAAAGCGCAAGGTGGCGATCCAGATGCCAAATTACCAACTGCCAAAGAATCGCAACAAGTATTTGCTCAAAATGATGGACTGCTAACCAGAATGGATGCGATGAAAGTAGGTGTATCTGCTTGGTTATTAGGTGCGGGTAGGTCACGGCAAGGCGAAAAAGTTCAAGCAGGCGCCGGAATAGAAATGCATGTAAAGCCTGGTGAAATGGTTAAGAAAGGCGCGCCGATATTTACGCTCCATTCCGATGAACCTGCAAGGTTTGCGCGATCCTTAGCTGAACTTGATGGCGCAGTTTCGATTTCTACTTCTAATGAAAAGGTGGAACGATTACCTTTAATAGTTGCGCGGATCGAATAAATTAAAGAGGAATTATAAATGTCGTTGCAAAATGTTCCAACAAAGGAACAAGTTAAGAAGGTTCCAAAAGCGCTCTTGCACGATCATTTAGATGGCGGATTACGTCCGGAAACAATTATTGAAATTGCAGAGAAAATTGGCTATAAAAAACTTCCAACAGAGGATCCGGCAAAACTTGCGGATTGGTTTCAAGAATCCTGTGACTCAGGATCGCTCGTTCGATACTTAGAGACTTTTGCGCACACTATTGCAGTAATGCAGACTCGCGAAGGAATTATGCAAGTAGCACGCGAATGTGCAATTGATCTTGCTAGAGATGGTGTGGTTTACGCCGAAGTCCGCGGCGCGCCAGAACTTTTTACAGAACAAGGGCTAACTTTGAATCAAGTTGTTGAAGCTACAACTGAAGGTTATAAAGAAGGAATAGCGGAAGCAAAACGAGAAGGTAATACGATTCGAGTCGAATCTATTCTCTGTGGTATGCGCCAAAATAATCGCTCCCAAGAAACTGCAGAAGCCGTTATTAAATATCGCGACCAAGGCGTAGTTGGGTTTGATATTGCTGGACCAGAAGATGGTTTTCCACCAACGAATCAATTAGATACATTCGAATATTTACGGAAAGAAAATGCGCATTTCACAATTCATGCTGGTGAGGCTTATGGATTGCCATCAATTTGGGAAGCGATCCAACATTGCGGAGCCGAACGTTTAGGCCATGGCGTACGAATAATTGATGATATTGATTTTTCTGGCGCCACACCTAAGTTAGGGCGGTTAGCTTCATATGTAAGAGACCGTCGAATTCCGCTAGAACTTTGTCCAACCTCAAACTTACAAACAGGTGCTGCAAAGACCATTGCTGAGCATCCAATTGGAGTATTAGCTAAATTGCGGTTTCGGATCACAGTCAATACCGATAACCGTTTAATGTCTCGCACGTCAATGAGTCACGAGATGAATGAATTAGTAAACGCATTTGGTTGGAATTTTGCTGATTTACAACGGGTAACTGTTAATGCAATGAAGAGCGCATTCATCCCGTTCGAAGAGCGATTAGCAATTATTGAATCTGTTATTAAACCTAGTTACGCAAGGATTGCCAGCGAGTAATTAAACTCCGATTGGGTGCCAGACCGTTTTATTTTCCATAAAAGCTAACATCCGGTGTGGCGTTGGGGTTTTGCTAAATCTATGAATTCGCTTTAGGTTTTCAGATCCAGCAATCCTAAGTTCTGCTTCAATCTTCGAATCTGCCCCAGATATATCTAAGCCATCGATTTCCATATGAGAAGCAAGCCAAGGCGCTAATTCAGAAACTTTTCCAGTTAATATATTTAAAACACCAGCAGGTAAATCACTAGTTGCTAGCGCTTCACTAAGAGTTATGGCGGGGAGTGGTCGCTTTTCGCTTGCAATTACAACTGCAGTATTTCCGGTTGCAATTACTGGCGCAATCGCCGCAACTAATCCAAGTAAAGATTCTTTCTGATCTGAAATAATTCCAATTACGCCAAGCTCTTCTGGAGTTGTAAAGTTGTAATATGGACCAGCAATTGGATTGGTAGCGCCAGCAATTGTAGAAATCTTGTCACACCATCCGGCGTACCAAACCCACAAATCAATTGCCTGATCAACTTGAACTTGGGCAGCCTTTGATGTCACACCCTCTAAGGCGATAATCTCTGCAACAAATTGTTCGCGTCGGCCTTCCATAATTTCAGCTACTCGGTAGAGAATTTGGCCACGATTAAAGGCCGTTGCAACGCTCCACCCCGAAAGCGCTGACTTTGCGGCAGTAACGCAATCCCTTAAATCTTTACGTGAAGCTAACGCAGGGTTAGCAATAAATTTTCCGTTAGCGCCGTTAATTTCATAACTACGACCAGATTCACTTCTAGGAAATTGGCCGCCAATAAATAATTTATAGGTTTTCTTTACATCGATGCGGCTCATTTTGCGCCTTTCAAATATGCAGCAAGTCCATGGCGTCCGCCTTCGCGACCCCAACCAGATTCTTTATAACCGCCAAATGGCGAAGCTGGATCAAATTTATTAAATGTATTAGCCCAAATCACACCGGCTTTCAGCGCTTTGCTAGCCCAAAGCATTCTGGAACCTTTCTCACTCCAAACACCAGCCGATAGCCCATATGGCGTGTTATTCGCTTTTTCAATTGCTTCTTGTGGTGTTCGAAAAGTTAAGATCGAAAGCACTGGTCCAAATATTTCTTCACGCGCGATTCTGTGGGATTGTGATACACCAGTAAAAATTGTTGGAGCAAACCAGAATCCTTTGCTTGGCAGGGCACAATCTGGGCTCCATCTAAACGCACCTTCAGTATCACCAGATAGCGAAAGTTCCTTGATTCTAGCTAATTGTGCGGCAGAGTTTATCGCACCCAGATCTGTATTTTTATCGAGTGGGTCGCCAACTCGAATTAGCGACATCCTTCGCTTCAACTTTTCCAATAGCTCATCATAAATATTTTCTTGAACGATAAGCCTAGAACCAGCGCAACAAACGTGGCCTTGATTAAAAAATATTCCGTTTACAATTCCTTCAACTGCTTGATCAATCGGCGCATCGTCAAAGACAATATTCGCTGCCTTGCCACCTAACTCAAGAGTGGCACTCTTGCCGCTAATCGCAATTGATTTTGCAATCAATTTTCCAACTTCAGTCGAACCCGTAAATGCAATTTTGTCGATACCAGGATGATTGACTAACGCAGCTCCAGTTGTGCCATCTCCAGTAATGATATTTACAACCCCAGCCGGCAAATCTGCTTGTTGACATACCTCTGCAAATAAGAGCGCAGTTAATGGCGTGGTTTCAGCAGGTTTTAAAACTATGGTATTTCCAGTAGCAAGCGCTGGCGCAATTTTCCAAGCCAACATCAAAAGCGGAAAGTTCCATGGAATTATTTGACCAACGACACCATGAGGTTTTGGATTATTTCCAAGACCCGCATAATCCAATTTGTCGGCCCATCCAGCGTGATAAAAGAAATGTGCTGCAGCGAGCGGTACATCAACATCACGAGATTCTCTAATTGGTTTTCCATTGTCTAGCGTTTCTAATACCGCAAACTCTCGAGCTCGTTCTTGCATGATTCGCGCAATCCGAAATAAGTATTTACCGCGTTCTTTCGGTGGCATTTTTGACCAGATTTTTGTGTAGGCAGCGCGCGCAGCTTTCACTGCCCGATCCACATCACTCTCACTTGCTTGACTAATCTTGCTTAAAACTTCTTCGTTAGCAGGATTAATTGTTGCAAATTTATCTTTGGTTTTAGGCTCTACCCAAATACCGTTAATGAACAAGCCATATTGCGACTTTATTGAAACGACCGAGCGCGATTCCGGCGCTGGCGCATATTCAAAAGGGTGCTTATCCATGGTTTGGCTACCTTATTTCACTATCAGTCTAAAGTCACGTAATTAGAACCCGAGTAATAACCAGATGCTACTTTCATCCGCTGCATCAATAAATCATTTAATAGCGCACTTGCACCAATTCTGAAAAGTTGTGGGTTGAGCCATTCTGGACCTGCAATTTCATTAACTAAAACTAATTGCTTGATTGCATCCTTTGTGGTTCGGATGCCACCCGCAGCTTTCACGCCAATGCGCATTCCGGTTTTTTGGTAATAGTCGCGCACTGCTTCGAGCATTACTAACACAACTGGTGGGGTAGCGGCGGGAGTGATTTTTCCCGTACTAGTTTTAATAAAATCAGCACCAGCTAGCATCGCTATATATGAGGCTTTTCGAACATTATCGTAAGTAACTAATTCGCCAGTCTCCAAAATAACTTTTAAATGTGCACGATTCCCGCAGATTTCCTTTATTGCTTTAATTTCATCGAAAACCAATCCCAATTTGCCAGAGAGAAAAGCGCCTCGGTCTATCACCATATCTATTTCAGTTGCGCCATCAGAAATTGCATCTTCAGTATCTCGAAGTTTAACTTTCATAGAGGCGCGACCTGATGGGAAAGCGGTGGTGACTGCTGCAACTGGAATATGCGAACCACCATTCATATTTAAGCTTTCGCGCGCAACGCGTACAAGATCGTTATAAACGCAGACTGCACCAACACTTGGAACTGTAAAATCATTTGGATCTGGATGGACAGCTTTTGCACAGATCGCCCGAACCTTGCCATCCGTATCTGCGCCTTCTAACGTAGTTAAATCCACCATCTTTATTGCCATATCAATGGCCCAAGATTTACTCGAAGTTTTTATGCTTCTAGTTCCTAATGTGGCAGCTCGTTGATCAACGCCAACTTTGTCAACTCCGGCGAGTGTTTCCAGAAATTTCCGAAGCGATGCTTCAGTTCCATCAATCAACGTAGCCATATGGTTAGCCTACTAATAGTTTCGTTAAAGCGTCACGTAAAATCTCCACTTTGGAATCTGCTTTCAGTCTTGCTGTACTTATTGGGCCAACTTCTACAACTTCAATGTAACATTTAATTTTAGGTTCAGTTCCACTCGGCCTTATTATGATTCTGATACCTTCGCCAAGCCAAAATCTAATTCCGTCGGTTGGCGGGAGATTGTTTGTTGGGTGGGATAAGTCGCTGAAATTATCAACTTTGTAACCCGCTATTTCTTCAGGAGTTTGATTTCGGAATAAATCCATAATTTGGGAAATCTTTTTTAAATCAGTAACGCGAAGTGAAATTTGTGAAGTTGCGTGATATCCATATTTTCCCCAAATTTGGGCTAAATATTCGGCTAATGACATACTGTTTGCAGCTAAGTTACTAGCAATTTCTACTATTTTTAGCGCTGCGCTAATGCCGTCTTTATCGTTTACGGATTTTGAGTCAACACAATATCCAAGGGCTTCTTCATATCCAAAAGCCAAGTTAGGAATTTTTGCCAGCCATTTAAAACCAGTTAAAGTTTCGACAAAGTTTAATGAATAACTATTTGCTATTTTACTCAGGATTGAGGAAGAAACGATTGAGTTAGCAAAGGTTCCAGTTGCGCCTTTGCTTCCTATGTATTCTCCAAATATCGCGCCAACTTCATCGCCGCGCAACATTCGCCAATTTTCACCATCTTTAATGGCAACTGCACATCGATCAGCATCTGGATCGTTGGCAATTACTAAGTCCGCATCAAATTTGCGCGCCGTTTCTAAGGCTAAATCAATGGCACCAACTTCTTCTGGATTTGGAAAAGGTACAGTTGGAAAATCTGGATCTGGCTCAGCTTGGGCAGATACTAGGATTGGCGCAGCAAATCCAGCTTTTTCAAATACTGAAACTAAAGTTCTCGTGCCTACTCCGTGTAATGCGGTATATACCACTTTGAGAGTTTTGCTTGGCTTTGCAATTTGCGATGTTCTGCCTATATATTTTAAAACAATCGATTCATCTAATGTTTTCCAGTTACTAGATCTTGGAATTACTTTTAGCGAGTTAATTTTTGCAATTTCTTGAGATATTGCAAGATCGGATGGGTTAATAATCTGAGATCCGGAATAATTTATGCCATTGACGACGCCACCTAAATAAACTTTATATCCATTATCTTGTGCTGGGTTATGGCTAGCTGTAATCATCACGCCAACGTTGACCTCTAATTCATTTACTGCAAAAGCTAATACAGGAGTTGGAAGCGGACGAGGCAGAACTAAAACTTTAAATCCAGCACCGGCCATAATTTCTGCTGTGTCATTTGTGAAATCTTCAGATCCATACCTGGCATCTCGGCCGATAACAATGGAATCCAGACCAGAGGATTTCATAAATTCTGCAAGCCCTGCAGCAGTTCTGCCTACGACCGCACGATTCATCCGACTTGGTCCGGGTCCAAGCGCGCCTCTAATTCCAGCGGTTCCAAACTCTAAAAATCCAGCGAAGCAAAGTCTTAGCTCAGATTCGTTTTCAGTATCTAAATAGCGTTGCAATAATTCAGCGGTTTTAATATCTGGATCATCTTCGATCCAAGCAGTTACAGAAGCTCGAAGTTCGTTATCAATCACTTTTACAACTTATGAATAAGTTTCGAAAGCAGAGTTCCCATTCGGTCGGCAGCAGCTTTTCCAGCAGCCATCACTTCTTCATGGTTAAGTTTTTCACCAGTCATACCAGCCGCTGCATTTGTTACCAGCGAGATTCCAGCTACTTCTGCGCCAAGAGCATGTGCAGCAATTGCCTCAGGCACAGTGGACATTCCAACTAAATCCGCACCCATAGTTCGCATCATCCGAATCTCAGCTGGAGTTTCGTAAGTTGGGCCGCGCCAATGGACATATACGCCCTCTACTAACGATGCGTCTTCAACTTTTATCAAATTTCTAATCCTTGCGCTATATAAATCAGTCAAATCTACAAAAGTTGCGCCAGTAAGTGGGCTAACTCCAGTAAGTGAAATATGGTCTTTAATGATCACTGGTTGCCCAACTTTGAAGTTGGCATTAATTCCACCGCAAGCATTTGTAAGAATGACGGTTTTACATCCTGCTTTTACTGCAGTACGAACGCCATGCACTACTGGTTCAATTCCTTTACCTTCGTATAAGTGAGTTCTGCCAAGAAAAACTAACGCATGAATTACGCCATTAATTCCTTCGATGTCATAAGAACGAACCAATCCACCATGACCGGCAACTGTTGGTGCAGGAAATCCTGGTAAATCAGTAACTGGAAATTCGTGGGTGGGAGTTCCTAGTGCATCAGCTGCAGAAACCCAACCGGAACCCATTACTAACGCAACATCATGCGAAAGTTTTCCAGTCTTATTTTTTAGCGCTAGCGCTGCACTTTCAGCGGCACCCATAGGGTCGGAGTAGATATCTATCACGCCCAAACCTTACCGCTTCGCCTTCTGGATAACCTAGGCTAAGCAGAAGTTAATGCGAGTAGTCGCAGAACGGAAGTGTAGGTTGGCTACGGACCCTGGCATAGATGGATTAATTTCTATAGCTATTTCTAAGGTTAATGAATTACTTATTTCATCAGAAGCTAATCGCTCTCGTAAAGATATTGGAAATCGAAAACGTTTTGCTCGGTTATTACGCGAACCGACTGCCATCGCGGTAACTATGGGGCTAACTGATGAAGTTATGCGAATTGCAAACCCAAATCGCGCTGCAAAATCCTTTAGAACTGTTTCTAAAGATGCCACAATTTCAGGACTGGGTTTAATTGATTATTTAGGAATTAAAATAGCGATTCTCGGTTCACTTCTATTCCCGAAGTTAGTTATGAAGGCAGTACGTGGTCGCGTTGAGTTTGCCTCTAACGGAATAATTCTGCCCGCTGAAAAAAAGGAACTCTCGTCGCATATTTCAAAGAGATCTAATGAAAGCGCTCGATTAAATATCAATGTACTTGGTGAAGCGGTTCTAGGAGATGGTGAAGCGACTGAACGATTTAACTCAGTTATTGAAATGATTCGTCGACCCGAAGCAAATTATGCATCTGTAAAGATTTCTTCGATAGTTAGCCAATTAATTACAATTGACCATAATGGATCAGTAGCTCGAGTGTTGGATCGGCTAAGAATTTTGTACCGAGAAGCGAAACTAAATCACACCTTTATTAACCTGGATATGGAGGAGTATCGGGATTTAGCAATTACGGTAGAAGTTTTTAAAACACTATTAGATGAAGCAGAATTTGAAAGTCTAAACGCCGGAATTGTGCTCCAGGCATATTTGCCAGAATCGCATCATTATCTTGCAGAATTAATCGAATGGAGCCGGAAGCGAAATCTTCGAAGCGGCGGCAGCATTAAAATTCGCATTGTAAAAGGCGCTAACTTGGCGATGGAGAAAGCTGAAGCCGAATTACATGGTTGGACGCCAGCGCCTTATGCGACGAAGTCAGATGTAGATGCCAGTTATACCCGGCTAATAGATATAGCGCTACGACCAGAAAATGCAAAAGCGGTACGTATTGGAATTGCTAGCCATAATCTTTTTCATATTGCTTGGGCTATCGAAGTTGCTAATTCTCGCGGCGTAATGGGCCAACTTGATATAGAAATGTTGGAAGGAATGGCGAATGCTGAAGCGCTATCGATAGCAAAAGTAATGGGCTCTGTGCTGCTCTACACCCCAGTTACTCGCAAAGCTGATTTTCCGAGCGCAGTTGCATACTTAGTAAGGCGATTGGATGAAAATACTTCGTTAGAAAATTACTTACGTGCTTCATTTGATATGAAAATTGATAGTCCTAATTATTTAGATCAAAAGAGCAGGTTTGAAAAATCTGTAATGGAGCGCCATAAGATATCAACTTCATCTAGACGTCACTCTGATATTACAATCACTCATACTGGCGAATTCGCCAATGCAAGTGACGGCGATTTAACAAATCCAACTTTACGTGCAGCACTTGTTACGGAATACGCGAAGGTTGCAAATGGAATCGATCAAATTATTCCAATAGTGATTAATGGCGAGGAGATAATTAATCAGAATTTAGAATTTGGATTAGATCCAAATAAGAACGGCGAAGCTTGGTATAAATACTCGGTTATAAATACTGAAAATGTCGATCGTGCAATACAAAACGCTAACCAAGCATTAGCAAGTTGGGAAGCAATCAATGCCTCTGGACGGGCAGCGCTCTTGTATAACTCAGCTAAGTTAATGGAATCATCTCGCGCCAGAACTATTGCAATAATGGCGCGAGATGCCGGCAAAACTGTGAGTGAAGCTGATCCGGAAGTAAGTGAAGCCATTGATTTTGCTAATTATTATGCCGATTCAGCGCTCAAAATGCCTAAAGGCTCTGAGCCACTTGGCACAGTATTAATTGTGCCACCATGGAATTTTCCTTATGCAATTCCAATCGGTGGTATCTGCGCTGCGCTTGCCGCTGGAAACACTGTGATTTTAAAGCCTGCACCAGAGAGTGTTGCTACTGCTTGGGAAATTGTGCAACAACTTTGGGCTGGCGGAATTCCAAAAAATGTACTGCAATTCTTACCTTCCCGAGATGATGAAGTTGGTAAATACTTAATTTCTCACCCTGGAATTTCTGGGTTAATACTCACTGGAGCGTTTGCAACAGCTGAACTATTTTTATCTTGGAAACCAGATTTAAATTTGATGGCAGAAACAAGCGGGAAGAATTCTATGTTGATTTCGGCAAGCGCTGATATCGATAGCGCTGTAAAAGATTTAGTCCAGTCAGCTTTTGGTCACGCTGGGCAAAAATGTAGTGCAGCTAGTTTAGGGATAGTAGATTCAACAATTCTAAAAAATCCAGCATTCCTTAAACAGTTAAAAGATGCAGTTGAAAGTTTAAGCGTTGGCTCCGGAGTAAGTTATTCAACAACGATGGGGCCAATAATTCGCCAACCTGAGGCGGGGCTGTTGCGCGCTCTTACAGTTTTAGAAGCTGGTGAATCTTGGTTAGTTAAACCTCGACAATTAGATATCGCAGGATATATCTGGTCACCTGGTGTGAAACTTGGCGTGACGGCTAATTCATGGAGCCATAAAAATGAATGGTTTGGACCAGTTTTGGGAATTATGGAAGCGCCAGATTTTTTAACTGCACTTAAATTGCAAAACGCGGTTGAGTTTGGGCTAACTTCTGGAATCCATTCGTTAGATACTGCAGAGTGCGAAACTTGGATTGCTGGCATAGAAGCTGGAAATCTCTATGTAAATCGGGGGATAACTGGAGCCATTGTGAATCGCCAACCATTTGGAGGTTGGAAGCGCAGCAGCGTTGGCGCAACTGCGAAAGCTGGTGGCCCAAATTATTTATCCCAGCTCAGAAATTGGGAGAATTTTCAAAATTTGTCCACGCTCGAAGAGAGTTCGATTCGATGGTGGGAGAGCGCTGGAAACTTCGCAATTGATCGCGCTGGGTTACAGGTGGAACGAAACTACCAAAGATATTGCAAATTTAACTCAGAAATTTTACTCCAAATTGACGAAGGATTTTCAAAAGAGTTATTAGAAGCGATTGATTGGATATCAAAAACTTTTAAAATTTCCATAAAAATTAACAAAACAAATTCCATTACAGAATTAATTTCGCAGATTAAGAGTGGTTCGTTATCGGTTGGCAAAGTGCGATGGCTTTCAAAAATGACACCACCAGTTGCTGAATTTCTAGCTCTTGGTATTACAGTTGATCATCGGCCAATTACTAGTATTGGAGAGATTGAAATGCCTAGGTGGTTTAGAGAACAGAGCATCGCCATTACTAATCACCGTTATGGAAACGTTGGAGCAGGTCCTAAGCCAACCTTGCCAAATCAGCTAAATAATCGTTAGGTGCGCCGGCGGTTTTTGCTGCCTCATACATTATTTCAAAATATCGTGAACTTGGTTTTCCACCTTCGTAAGAATTCAGGACATACAAATAGACCAGTGAAGTACCTTCTAGCGTTTCAACTCTCAATCTAATTTTACGATATAGATTAGTATCCACACCTTCCCATTGGTCAAGTGACTTTTCGTCATCTTTTGTTAAATCATAAATTGAAACGAAGACATGGTTATTGGGATCTTCAACTATTGTGGCAACTGCGCCTTCCCAGCCAATTTCTTCACCACCAAAAGTGATTCGCCATCCTTCGAGCCAACCATTTCCACGGTGCGGTGAATGCGGTGCCCGCTTAAGCATTTGCTGGGGATCCAAGTTTGATCCATAAGCTGCATAAAGCGTCATCTCTATATTAATTATCTAATATGTTACAGAGCTTGCTACCACTTGTAATAGTTTCGCCAATATTGGCTGAAATATCAGTAATTTTGCCGGCTTTGTGAGCAGTAAGTGGTTGTTCCATTTTCATGGCTTCTAATACAAAAATTAGATCTCCTACTTCAACAAGATCTCCTTCTGATACTGCAATTTTTACAACAGTTCCTTGCATTGGGCTAGTTAGCGCATCGCCTGTAACTATGCCAGTGACGCCACCTTTTGCACGATGGCGCTTATGCTTTGATTCGTTTGGATGTAATACGACTTCAAATCTTTTTCCATTAACTTCAGCGAGAAAGATTTCTGGTTTGGTTGCGTTAGCCGCCCCACTAGCGCCACCCTGAAACATTGGAATTTCGTTTTTAAATTCGGTTTCAATATAACTTGTGTACACCTTAAAATCTTTTGCAAAGGCTGGATCCTCCACAATTGCGCGATGGAACGGCAATGCTGTTGCTAATCCTTCTACTTGAAACTCCGCTAGTGCTCGTTTGGCTCGGGAGATTGCTTCCGCTCTAGTTGCTCCAGTCACAATAAGTTTTGCTAAAAGTGAATCAAAGTTTCCGCCAATAACATCGCCCGTCGTAAAGCCCGCATCTACTCGAACGCCCGGCCCGCTAGGTGCCTGCCATTTTGTAATAGTTCCAGGCGCAGGCAAGAAAGATCGACCAGGATCTTCACCATTTATTCTAAATTCAATTGAGTGGCCACGAACTATTGGATCCTCGTTCTTAATTTTTTCACCCATAGCAATTCTGAATTGTTCTCTAACTAAATCTATGCCAGCAACTTCTTCACTGACTGGATGTTCTACTTGTAGCCGAGTATTAACTTCCAAGAAGGAAATGGTGCCATCGATACCGACTAGAAATTCGCAAGTACCAGCCCCAACATAACCAGCTTCTTTCATGATCGCTTTACTGGAACGATAAAGTTCAGCATTTTGCGCATTAGATAAGAACGGAGCCGGCGCCTCTTCAACTAATTTCTGGTGACGACGCTGCAACGAGCAATCTCTTGTGCTTACAACCATGGCATTTCCATGTTTATCAACTAATACTTGAGTTTCAACATGTCGTGGTTTATCTAGATAGCGTTCAACAAAACATTCACCTCGACCAAAGCCACTGATGGCTTCTCGAACAGCAGATGCAAATAATTCTGGAATTTCTTCAATCGAGCGAGCCACTTTTAATCCACGACCGCCACCACCGTGTGCAGCTTTAATGGCAACTGGGAGACCATGTTCTTTAGCAAATGTAATTACTTCATCAGCGGAATCAACTGGGTCGGATGTTCCAGCAACTTGCGGTGCACCAACTTTGGCAGCAATCTTACGAGCTGAAACTTTATCGCCAAGCGCTCTAATAGCAGCAGGTGGTGGTCCAATCCAAATTAATTCGGCAGCAATTACTGCTTCAGCAAAGTCGGCGTTCTCCGATAAAAAACCGTATCCGGGATGGACGGCATCAGCTTCAGATTTCTTTGCAATTTCAATTATTTTAGGAATATTCAAATATGTTTGTGCGCCAGTTATGCCATTTAATGCAAAAGCTTCATCAGCAAATTGAACATGCAATGCATTTTTATCTTCATCAGAATATACGGCAATACTTTTTAAACCATGATCTTTGCAAGCTCTTGCTACCCGTACCGCAATTTCGCCGCGGTTAGCGATTAAAACGGATTTCATCAAATTGTTATTTCAGATTGCAGCGGAGTGGAATTTGCAATAGTAAACCAGTTATATCCAAGGTGATTAATTGTTTTACGAAGTAATGGAAGTGATAATCCAATAACGTTACTAGTCTCACCTTCGATGCGTTCGATAAATGGCGCACTCAAACCATCTAACGTAAAACCACCAGCAACATGAAGAGGTTCACCGGTAGCTACATAATCTTCGATTTCTCGATCAGACATTTCGGAGAAGAAAACTTTAGTTGAGGCTATATCTGAGATTTCGATTCCTTTGACAGTATCAATAAAGCAGTGTCCGGTATGTAAAACACCTGATTTACCACGCAATTCTTTACATCTTGCGATTGCGTTTTCTGGAGTTATTGGTTTTCCTAATGATTGTCCGTTGAACTCAAAAGTTGAGTCACATCCAATTATGATCGAGCTTTCGCTTACCGATGCTTTAACGGTATGTGCTTTAACAATTGCAAGTGCAAGTACTAATTCAGCTGGAGTTAGGTTTTGATATTCTGGAAGCTCTTCATCAACGCCGCTAACTATGATTTCTGGATTTATACCAACTGAATTTAGCAATCTTCGACGTGATGGTGAGGCTGATGCCAAGATTATTTTCATCGCTACTTTCCGATAACTTTTCTACGATTCTTGACCAGCTCGCTACGAAGTTGAGGTTTACCCCAGCTACTACGCCTAATTACCGGTGCAGACTTTCGAGCCTTCAATGCGCTCTCGATTGCACTTATTTCATCCGCATTCGGGGTGCCCTTAGTAATGGTGAAGTTCATATTAGATTTATTCCTAAAGTGGAATATTTCCATGCTTTCTTGCTGGCAAAATATCGCGCTTGTTTCGAAGCGTGCGCAGAGCTTTAGTTATATAGCTTCTTGTCTGATTAGGTTCTATTACAGCATCAATAAATCCTCGTTCAGCAGCTAAATACGGATTAGCCAAAGTATCTTCATAATTAGTGATTAATTCTTTGCGCAAAATTTCTGCATTTTTGGCTTCACTTAATTCTTTTCGGTAAAGAATGTTAACTGCACCTTGCGCTCCCATTACAGCGATTTGAGCTGTAGGCCAGGCGAGATTTATATCGGCACCTAAATGTTTTGATCCCATCACATCGTAAGCTCCACCATAAGCTTTTCGAGTAATTAAAGTAACCATCGGAACGGATGCTTCACCGTAGGCATAAAGTAACTTTGCGCCGCGTCGGATGATGCCGTTCCATTCTTGATCTGTGCCAGGTAAGAATCCAGGCACATCTACTAGCGTGATAATTGGGATTCCATAGGCATCGCATGTGCGAACAAACCGTGCTGCTTTTTCACTGGCATCAATATTAAGGGTTCCAGCAAGTTGTAATGGTTGGTTTGCCACAACTCCCACGGAGCGACCTTCCACTCTGCCAAAACCAACAACGATATTTGGTGCAAATAGTGATTGGACTTCCAAGAATTCAGATTCATCTAAAATAGCTTCTATAACTTTTTTAATATCGTAAGGTTGATTTGGGCTATCTGGAATTAATTGGTCTAACGATTTATCAAGAGTTGTAATGTTATCGCTTTCTGTAGCATCTAAAATTGGAGCTTCATCCATATTGTTACTTGGTAAATAGGAGAGCAAAGCTTTTACATAATCAATTGCGTCATCTTCACTCTCTGCTAAGTAATGCGAATTTCCAGTCTTAGCATTATGAGTATGGGCGCCACCAAGCTCTTCCATACCAACTTCTTCACCAGTTACGGTTTTAATAACTTCAGGACCTGTAATAAACATATGTGAAGTTTCATTAACCATGATTGTGAAATCGGTCATTGCGGGAGAGTAAACCGCGCCACCGGCGCACGGACCAAGAATTAGCGAAATTTGTGGAATGACACCAGATGATCTTGCGTTGCGTCTAAAGATTTCACCATATCTACCAAGTGAAACTACGCCCTCTTGAATTCTTGCGCCGCCAGAATCATTAATTCCTACAAGTGGAATTCCATTTTTTAGCGCAAAGTCCATTATCTTTACAATTTTTTCACCGAATACTTCACCTAAACTGCCACCCATCACAGTAAAGTCCTGTGAGAAAACTGCGATGGTTCTGCCATCTACAGTTCCATAACCAGTAACAACACCGTCTCCGTAAGGTCGATTTTCTTGCATTCCGAAATTCACAGAACGGTGCCGTGCAAATTCATCGATTTCAGTAAATGAACCCTCGTCAACTAATTTTTCGATACGCTCGCGCGCGGTCATCTTCCCTTTTGCGTGTTGCTTTTCGATTGCGCGTGCGGATCCAGCGTGCACAGCTTCATCTAATCGCTTGCGCAGATCTTCGATCTTGCCAGCCGTAGTATGAATGTCTTCGGTCATGGGCTTAAGGTACTAGGGAAATGAGGCGCAGTGATACACGTTCCGCTTAACCCGCAACGAATATCACAAGCGCTTGGCAATGAAATTGGCTACTGGCGGGTAAAGGTAATTTCGGAAACAACTTCAACTCAAAGCGAAATTAAAAATGTTTATTCACCAATTCAACATGGTGATTTGTTAATAACAGATTTTCAAAAGAACGGCAGAGGTAGGTTAAATCGTAATTTCATTGCACCACCAATGCGTGCGCTGCTTTTTTCGACTTTTTTAAAACCTGAACGCAGCAATTCGGATTGGGGATGGTTCCCTTTAATTATCGGATTATCAGTTGCAGAATCGCTTTCTGAGATAACTGGAAAATCATTTTTAACAAAATGGCCAAATGATGTGCAACATGAGGGAAAGAAAGTTTCTGGGATTCTCTGCGAAAGTAATCAAGTTGGAAT
>Ga0214919_10006282_pt1 | contig 16391 bp, 22 predicted proteins | sample LL1503_MetaG_FD_177994 | JGI IMG/M metagenome (GOLD analysis project Ga0214919, IMG submission 177994) | Freshwater microbial communities from Lake Lanier, Atlanta, Georgia, United States - LL-1503 | ecosystem: Environmental > Aquatic > Freshwater > Lake | place: USA: Georgia | collected... | reverse complement strand
ACAAAATAAAAAATGCATCAACTTCTGGAAAAGATATAGTTGTTGATATGACTAACATGACAGCAAATGCAAGAAAACAAGCACTCAAATCAATTAGCGGAAAAGAAGACATGTTTCATAAAGTTGCCGTTGTTTTTCCATTTCATGGTGCTGAACATATTATCAAAAAAATGGCATTCAAAAGATCACAAGAAATAAAATCTCAAGGTGGATCAAAGACTATTCCACCAGAAGTCTTAGATAGGATGATGAGTTCATTTCAGCAAATCTCGCCAGAAGAAGGCTTTGATGAAGTTGTCGAAATGGATAATAGACAAAAGTTAAAAGAATTATTGGGAAACAATTAAATAAAGGGAATACACATGTCGCCTACATCGTTTAATGAGTGGTTGGATTTGAGAGAAAACAAAAGTAATAAAGCACGAGTATTTTTATTTGCTCGTAAGCGTGAAATTCCATCTTCGATTGTCGATGAAATATTAAAAGACCTTGATTCTCCGCCAACTTATTCTAACGAACCAAGAAAAAAAGTGCCTTCAAAAATAGATACAATTTGGAAAAAAAACAAAGATATAAAGTCTTATGATCGAAGGGTAGGATCAAGGGTTTCTGGCGAAGAAGGAGCAGAAGTTTATACTACAGATTATGTAGGAGGAAAACGAGACATAAGCCCTGAAGTTGCAGATAAAGCTATTGAGATGTTGGCTGCTCGAAAAGACCCAATATCACCTGATATAATTGCCAGACGAGATACTAAGAAACAAATGATACAACAGGAAAAAGAACAAAAGATGGAAAGGGAAAAGCGGGAGAACGATTATGCTAAAAGTGCTAGAGGCATAGAAGATAGAAAAGCGAGTCAAGAGAGGCAAGACAAGGAGTATCTAGATTACCTCAAAAACCATGGCACTAAAGAAGATATTAAAGAATATTTAAAACAAATGAGAGATAGAAATAAGTAAACAATAAATAAAACCAAACAATAATATGATTCGTGCATATATAATTTATGCAAAACCACACACTTAAATTTTCAGAATGGCTTGAACAAAGAGATCCAGAACTTTTTATAGAAATGGATATGAGTCGTAGAAGTTTTTTAGGAACAGTTGGTGCTGCTGCCACATCTATGGTTGGAAATAAAGTACTTGGAAATGACGGATCTTCTGAAGATAATACAGATTATTGTCGATTAATGAAATTTGAGCAAACAAGAATTGATAATTTAAAATATTCTCTTGCATTCCCATATGATGATAATTCAAATAAAATTTTCGATAAAATTATAAATAAACACAAACCTTTTACAACTTCTAAAGTTGGAAGAGATTATCAAAATTATTTTCATGATCCTTACGGAACAATGCATAATCCATACAAACCTCAAGTTCCAAGTTTCAATGCCGATGCTAATGACGAGGTTAAAATGGAATATGAAAGATATATAGGATATATAAAAAATCAGAAAGATGCTGACTCAAAAACAATAAAATCTTTAGAAAACACAATAAAAAATCTTAAAAAAATACCAACACCTAAAAATCAAGAAGAAATACAACATTATGAAAAAATAATAGACACATATAATCACATTATGAAAAATGGAGTATCTGAACGGGGCGTTCAAATTCCAGCCAAACCAACAAAAGATCATCACCCTCATCAAGATTATTACGAAGATATGAAAACACTTTCTGATATGGATAAATCTAATTTAAGATTTCAAGCGATTATTGCAGATACACGAAGCAACTTAACTGTTGCAGAAGCTAATTTTGAGTTTTATAGGGTAAATTGTGAAAGAAAAATAGACAAAATAATATATCAAAAATTAAAATCACGACATGGAGAAAATACACTCAATATAAGTCCAAAAGACACATTTTACATTCTAAAACATGGATCTTTACATGGCAGTCACTTAAAACTAAAAGAGTTAGCAGAAGAATTGGGAAAATCAAATATAGAAAGATTAAATTCAAGTCAAGTCAACGAATTGATAAGTGACAATTTTGAAAGTGGCGAATACTTTAAAACTTTGATAAATATATTGGGTTCAGAAAAGATAAAATCAATGTTCTCAAGTATTGATTTGTTATTGATTAACTTTTATAAGTTTATAGAAAACTCATATGATAATTATTTGCAAGATGTATTTGATTTTATCATAGGAAGAAGAAATTTAATAAATTTACCTGTCGAAAAAGTGTTCGCTGTTGTTAAATCCTTATATGAAATAAATCCTTATGCAACATTAACAGATCGTGCCGAAAAAGATATATCTATCGTAATGAAAAACTTAGGTATGCACAATATGGCAAAATTAGGTAAATCGCATTGGGACGAATTAGATAAATCACGCAGAGCAGAAAGTTTTAAAAAAAAATACGGAGTAAACATAATCAAAAAAGTGTACGAAAAAATGAGACCTAAAACTTATTCTCCAAGCATATTTGGAGAATAAAAAATTCGTATGAACTTTAAAAATTGGTTTGAAAACAAAGAAGAAGAACCAATCATATTCTTAGATTTAGATGAAACTTTAGTAAGCACTCAACAAATACCATTTGATGAAAATTACGAAGAAGAAATGATAAAATTTGGTGGTGTACTAATCGAAGAATCTTACATTAGCTTTTTAAGACCACATGCAATTGATTTTGTAAACAATTTAAAAGCAGTTGCCAAAGTTTGTATTATGACTGCCGGTGGAAGTGTATTTCAAAAAAAAGTAATAAAAGCTCTTAATATTCCTATAAATGAAAATGATGTTTTCGGCAGAAGAGATTATCAATTCTTAGCACCAGAAATGAACAAATTACCTAAAAGTAAAAAATCAATTCTTGTAGACGATCTAGATCCTACTGCTGGCAATACAATGGAAAAGTTATACGCATTAGGAATAAATGAAGATAAACATATTAAAGTAAAACCATTTAACTTTGATATTTTTTCATCAAAAAGTTTACCAAGAATTTTTAAAAACGATACTGAACTTTTAGACATACAACCTATCGTAATAAGTACTTTAAACAAGGATTGATTATGATAGAACAAATATTAACCGAAAGCCTTTCTTTTAAAAATTGGTTTGTAGAATCAAGTGTTCTAAATCCTTTTCAAGCATTTCGACCTAAATGGGTTAAACCTGATTTATACGAAGAAAAAGAAGAGATGGCAAGACAAGCTAAAGATTTAAATATTGACGAAAAAACTGTGAAAATAGCTTTCATAAGAGCAAAAATAACCACCCTTGAAGATACTACTTGGTTGAATATGCAAAACACTGATTCAAACGATCCAAATATTAGCATGGAAAAAATAGAAACATGGAAGAAAGAAGGTAAAGCTGTAGATCGTATTATAACAGGAATAAAAAAAGGCGAAGATATTCCAGCACCAATGGTCTTAATTCACGATGGGGTTCCTTATTGCGTAGCAGGAAACACCCGCTTATCGATATCCAAGGTTCTAGGTGTTCGCCCTAAAGTACTATTAGCAACTACATTTTAATGTCAAACATATCGATAAACAATAAACGACCAATATTAGTTCACTCTCCCGGACAAGATCATCTTAATCCATGCTGGAAAGAAATAAAACAATTGTGTTTGAATATGCCACCAAACAATAAACAAAATCACAACATAGAAATAATTACATTTAACAACTCTTTAAAAAACGAAAAAAGCATCTATGGAAAAGAACTTGGACTATTTGAAGAATCAGCCAAACGATGCAATCTTAAAGTAAAGGTTACTGGAAAAGGATTGAATCCTTGGATTGGATTGCACAAAGTAACTCTGGCCTATGAAATAGCAAGAAATACAAATGAAAAATACATATTAGCGTGTGATTCAAGCGATGTGGTGTTTTGTGGAAAAATGGATCTAATGATAGATAAGTTCAAAGAAAAACAGTGCAAGTTATTGTTTAATGCAGAAAAGTATTTTTTCCCAAAAACATTTCCCATGTCACAAGAATCACTTCGATTTCAAAATAAAACGCACAATGGATCTTATTTAAACTCAGGCATGTGGATCGGAGAAACCGAATTCGTTATAGAATTCCTCAAAGCATGTCTAGGCACTAAAGATATAGATAACGACCAACCAATGTATCACTATTGGTATACTAAATTTTACCCAAATGTAAAAATAGACCTATCATCTGATATTTTTTTGGTACTAAATAGATTTAAAAAACAAGATTTAAAATTAAATAAATTTATCTAAATATTTATTATGATTTATGAAAAAATCCCTAGTTCTACATAAGAAGATATAGAATTGTGATCATATATAATTAAAAGGTAATTTTATGAACAAAACGAATTTTTCAAAATATTTAGAACAACGAGATTCAGAACTTTACGAACAAATGTTTAACGAAGGGATTCACGATATAATTGGCAAAGGAGTAGACTGGATTCAGAAAAAGAATCAAGAATACTTCCCTGACCAAGTACGGAAAGATGGAAAGTGGATCAACAAGCCAGTAGAACCACAAGCTCAACCACAAGCTCCTGCTCAACCACAAGCTCCTGCTCAACAACAAGTTCCTAAATCAGATGATAATTACTTAAAATCATTCAATGTTTTATACAATGCAGTAAAGGAAAAAAAAGCTAATGACGATTTTTTTGATGGATTGAAAAGAAATAATATATCGCTACCACGATACTATAAAATGTTAGAAACACGTTTGTTTGAACAATTTAAAGATCTTTGGAAAATCTATTTTGGCCAAGATATGTCTGATAAAGGAATTTATACTTGGGAAAAATCACCACTTTCTGGAAAAAAAATTCAAGTGTATCTTAAATTAAAAAATCTTGTTAAAAAAGGCAAGAAATCTGGTTCACATCCAGATAACAAACCAATCAACAAAGATGATTCCGATTATGATCTTGGTAGACTTGATGCTGTAGAACATCACAATCCAACATTTAAAAAGATTATATTTTTACGAGATGCAAAAAAGCAACTGTTAAACAGTGAAGGATAATTATGAAAAGAGACATGAGTAGAGCTAATTTGTGTGGTGTGTGTGCGGGATTAGGAAAACACTTTAACATTGAGCCATTTTGGATTCGTGCTGCATTTGTAATTGCATTCTTGCATTTTGGAATAGGTCTGTTGCTCTATATAATACTCGCTTTGATGATAGAAAAAGAATGATCATTTGAACATGTTTATCTTTATTATGGCCAAACTTATAAACATCAAAACAAATCCAAATATAGTCATTTTATTTAAGTTTAAATCGAAAAAAATAATAGGTACAAAATAAGAAATCATCATCATCATACAATCCCAACATATACAATAAAACAATATTCTATTTTTATCATCTATGTACTTCATAGAAGAAAACCACATACAAGAAAGAAACAAACCAACCGACACCATAACGGGCAAAAACCAATTGCTTCTCCTGTATAAATCGGTATAGCCAACATAAGTCTGAAAAAAATAAATAGGTATTGTAATAATAAGTATTATCCATTCCATGTGACTCCTTTTACTTATATGTAATAAATTTTCAAAATTATTTCATGGATAAAATATGAAGTTATAAAAATGATACATTTATGTGTTTCGTAAATAGTGATTCAGAAAAAAACATCGTAATAATCCTATATAAAATTAAAAGGAAATTCGATGACATCATTTAAAACATTTTTAGAACAAAGAGATCCAAATTTTTTAACGGAAATGGATGATCGTAGAGAATTTTTAAGAAAACTAGGCATTGGGGCAGCTGGTGCAGCTGCATTACTAGGAGGCAACGCACAAGCACAATCGCCATCGCAAACAATAACTTGTCCAAAATGTTCTCACACATTTGAACTTGGATCAGAAAAAATGGCATCTGGTAAAATGACACCAGAAGCACTCTATGAACTAGTCAAACCACCAATAATAAATTTCCTTGTACCTTTAGATTTAGAAGAAGGTACAAAACAACCAAAACTAAGTAATTCATTAATTTATAAAATGAACAATATAGTTCCAAATTATACTAAAACACTAAAAGAAGACTTTTTAGGTATCGCAACAGGAGCAAAAGGATTCAGTGACAGATCACTCGTCGCTGTTTGTATTAAGAATTTTTTAAACAACAAAAATCCCGAACAGAGTTTAAAACTTATAAAAAGAATGGTTTGTAAAACTAGTAAAGATTTTTTCCTAGAATTAGCGTCTCACATTAATCGTGGGCGTTCTAACACAATATCTATACTTGATGAAAAGAGCTATAGTGCTAAATATGATGGAGAGGAATTGTTGAAAATAATTTTAAAAGAAACTAACAGTCCGTCTGGCAGTGATCGTGACATTCAGGCGAAGAACGAAGTATATGATAACATAATTTTAATTTATCGTGCATACGAAAAATTAATAAATAAATATGAAATTTAAATAATTTTAGAACATTGAAGGAGAATTATGACATCATTTAAAACATTTTTAGAACAAAGAGATCCAAATTTTTTAACGGAAATGGATCGTAGGGGATTTCTAAAAAATCTTGCTGGCGTTATGGGTGCAGGTGCTTTAGGAAGTGTTAACGCTCAAGAACCTTACAACCCATTCTCGAATAATCCAAAATCAAGCGGAGAAAAGTCAAGCAACGATGATCCATATGGAAACACAGGTGGCAGAGCAAAGAACATGCTAGGCAAAAAAGACAAAGTTACAACTGATTTTGATCTAATAAGAGATAATTATGGAAAAATAATAGGAATTACATTTGATGTTAAAATATCAGCATATACAGATCCAAGTAGAATTTCCAAACAAGATTACGATCCATCAGTTTCAATTAAAAAATTAATTTCCGATACAACAAATAGCGAAGCGTTTAGAGGCATGAAATTAAATTTGCGATCAGCAAAAGAAATTTACCTCAACGGACAAAGAGTTTTAGCTAATAGGCCTCTACCAGCATTCTATTTTCTAGATCCAAGTAACAATGTTGTTTCTACGAAATATAAAGAATACATAGATGTTAGAAAACATCCAAAAAAAGATGACACTCAAGAAATGACTATTACATTTTATTTTACTTCAAATCAATGATATTGTTGATTTGTAATACACCCAACTAGAATCTGAATAAGATTTTGCGATTGCACCTATTTCTTTCAACACTCTATTTACCAAGTGAAAGTCGTGACCACTTATTATTCCGCCATCTTTGACCTTCTTAGACCAACTGACTATGTCCTTCATCGCACTATCGTAATCATGACGACCATCAATGTACACAAAGTCTAGTGTAGAATCTTCGAAATCTTTGACACAATTTAGACTGAATCCCTTTCGCTTTTTTATATTGTTTGTTCTAGAATTCATTTCATCGAACACTCCTTCGGCCATTATCAATCTTTCTTTTGAAATCTCTCCGTAATTTTCAATTTCACATGCGGTTTCCCATGGATCTACACATGTAAGCTCTTTGCAGAAAAAAGCTATTACTTCGCTGCTTCTTCCCATGAAACTTCCTACTTCTACACCAATCATAGACTTGTCTATGTGTTCCGTACACATCTTTATCAATCCCTCCGTAGAATCAATTTCTCCTCCATTGCCATCCCAGCATCTATTTTTCGGACTTGGTAAATTTTTTATCATAATGTATTATATATTACACATAAAAAAAAAATAATGATTTATATATAAATTGGCTAGTTTTTTTGTTGTTTAAATTTATTAGGATTTTTAGGAAAAATAATTATGAAATCATTTTTAGAATTTTGGAATCAAATTAACGAAGAAAACCCACCAGTAGCACAAGCAGGTGTGGCACAACCACAAGCAGGTGTGGCACAGCCACAAGCAGGCATGGCACAGCCACAAGCAGGCATGGCACAGCCACAAGCAGGTGTGGCACAACAAAAACAACAAAAAGGGCAAAAAGGCTTTTCCCAATCGAGAGAAGCAATAAGAACAGGATCTGGAACTGATCCTGTTTCAGATAAAAAATTAAAAGAACTTTTGGGAAAACAATACGAACAATTTGTCTCAGAACTTGGATCAAACATTACAGATAAAAAATTCGCTGATTTTTTATTAGGAGGACTAACAGATGGAAAAATGCAACGGGATGATGTGGTTAAATTTTCTAATATATCAATACCGTGTTCTGGTCTTAAGCCTACACAAAACGAAATAGATATTGATAAATCATTGTCTTATCCTTTGAAGTTAACTCCGACTTCTGATTTGATTGCGTATTTCAACGGTGGAACATTTGCTCCGGGCGGTAAAATTGTTACTTGTGGCGGTGGAAAGTATATTATAGATGGGCATCACAGATGGTCGCAATTATATTGTATGAATCCAAATGCAAAAATAGAAGCAATTGATATGACATCTTTTAAAAGTCCATATCTAGCTCTTAAAGTGACACAACTTGCAATAGCAGCAACAGCAAAAAAAATTCCAATAGAATCTGTATCAGGCACTAATTTAATTGGCATTAATGAAAATGCATTGAAAGAATACATTTCTGATAATATGGGCCAAAATGCAATTGCAGCGTTTGTGGATCTCATGAATAAGTCTAAAAACTCTTCTCAACCGCAAACGCAAGAAAGTAATTCTGAATTTATTTTAAATTATTTTAAAAGATTAGATGAATACGAACAAGATGGAAAATTATATCCAGATTACGATGATGGAAGAGGTGGAAGTGGCGTAGCGAATCAAGCTCCACAACAAGACAAATTCAAAGTAATTAAATTTGCACAAAATTATCTTTGGAAAAATGTTCAAACAATGAATGCAAACAACAGACCTATCAATGGGGCATCGAAAAGAGATTTTATGCCACAGACCGATAAAGCCGCTGGATGGGATACAAATTTGAAAGCTGGCAAAGTAAATTGGAAGCAAGAATGTCTTATTCTTTCTGGATTAATTATGCGTGATTAATTTGTACTTAAATGTGGATGTAATAATATGAAAACATTTAATCAATACATAAAAGAAGCATCTTTACGACAGATTTTAAAGCCTATACCGCAAAGTCCAAAGCACCATGCAGAAGGTGATGTCTTCGTTCATACACGCATGGTAAGAAGTAGATTGCCACTAGCTATTGATTTTGTTCAAAAAGAAAAATTAAAACCAGATTCTATATTTTCAAATCTAGATGTGAATCTAAATCCCAGCCAAATAAGAATTTTAAAATTGGCAGCATGGTTTCATGATATCGGCAAAGCCTCTGCAAATAAAATTGATAAAGATACAGGAAAGATAACCTCTCATGGTCATGAAACTCCTAAACATTATTTGCCAATGATGGACCAACTTAGTGGCAGTCTAAAGGAATTCTTTAACGCTTTGACACCAGATGAAAAAGACATACTATTCTTCGTTATAGACAACCACATGTCTTTGCAAAAAGGAAGCGGATTCCCAAGAAAACTTTATGAGATAATATTCGACCAAGATGGCAAAATAAAAAATGATAACAAAGCGAAACTACTTGTTGTATTTATTATTATGGACAGAACAGGAAGAATCAAAGAATCTGATTTCCATCCAGAAATACAAACCTTTAAACAAAAACAATTAGTAAGCAAACAAAATGCACATAAAGAACTTGATGACACATTAAGTCATATTCATATGTCTAAAGATAAACATCTTCAAAGACTTGATAATATTAGAAAAAATAGCTAATTAGGAAAAACATGGATAATTTAATACATATTATATTAAGGGGAATAACATGAAAACTTTTAACGAATGGCAAAATGAAAATATTAACCCAATTCCAAAAAGCAATACAATTGATGATCTAATTCAAAAATTGAAATTCGCAGGTGTTGATATTGTTGATCTGATTAGATATGACATTGTACCTAAAAATCTTCATAAAGATGTAATGGATGCAAGAAATCATTACGATGAAGCAATTGAAATATTAAAAAAAATATCTTTAAAAAAAGACGATCAAGGTGTTTATTTGGGAAGCAAGGAATATAATATAGATCAATAAATATGGATACTTTCGAAAACGCATCGCCACCACAAGAACAATCTGAAAAAGTTTTAGCTAAATGCTGGAATTGTGAGAAAAATATACTATGTACAGAATATATTGTTTGCTGCACTGGAACAATGCTTCATTATTGCGATGTGTGCCTAAATGAAATGATAAAGGTATAATATGAACTTTAAAAATTGGCTACTAAAAGAAGAAACTAATTTAGAAAATCCAGATATATGGCATGCAAAATTTCAATCAGGAATCGTCCAACACTTCCTTGGTTTCCTTCATGATAACCATATAAACGCCATTAATCCAAATGACATGAAGTTCATCTTAGATGTCATTACTGATAACCCAAAACTCTATCAACCACCAAGTGTAGGCTCAGACAAATTCAATAAGGAAACCGCTGCGAGGAATAGCGAAATCAAAAGTGCTTTTAACAAAACTAAAGAAAAAATTGCCGAAATAATCTTCAATGCCTACAAAAGTATGACTCTAGAACAACAAAATCAATACAAGGAACTATTTGAAAATAAATCAAAATCGAATTCATTAAAATCTGCACAAGAAGAAGAAGAAAAAGAAAAAAACCAAACACTTATAATGAAAGAATTGGTCAACATGAGCGACCAAGACTTTGAAGAATTCAAAAAATTAGACCCTAATAAAAAAATGATCATGATGAAAAAAACATGGCAAAAAAATGCTAACAGAGAAGAATGGAACAACTTAAAAATAGTTCATTGGGCTAGAACAAGTAATGCAATTGATATTATAACTGGAAAACTTAAACAAAAAGAATTAAGTGCAACCTATTATCCTCCAAATCAAGATATGTCAAAGATAGGCGGAAACTATTATTCTTTTATTGGTGGATTTGTAGCATTTGAACTAAAAGGAAATGTAACTTCTGGATTTTCCATGGATGGAGCAACAGATAATTTTCATGATCCACAAACTAATTCTAGAGTATTTGATATAGTAAAGTCAAAATCAATGGAAAAAATGGGAGGTAGAGGTTGGACTTTAAAACCTGTGTTCCGAAATGATGGTCATAATGAACTTATCATTCAAGATTATAAAATTATAAAGTTGTTAATATATGATTCTAATTTTCATAAGAACATGACAAAACAAGAAGAGCCAGAAGAAGAAAGAAAATCATATGAATATTTAGAAAAATTAGCTAATGAACAAGGAATACCAGTCGAACATATTAAAACTTCTTAAAATTAAATTCTAACCTATAAATACCTCTATGAAATTTAAAAATTGGCTACTACTGAACGAAGAAGAAACAAAAAATATTGTTCAAGGACCAATATTGCTTTATCATGCAACCTCAACAGGAGAAGATAATAAAACATTAAATTCTTTTAAAAATGACGGTGCTAAACCTATGATGGGTGGAGGATATGGACAAGGTCGTGGACTCTATATGATGTCATTGAAAGGCGGTCCTTACAGTCATGCTAAAAAACTCGCAGCAGATAAGGTTATTGCAAATGTTAAACATGCAGGTCTTCCTATGGTCGTTTCTATTGAATTCCCATTCATAGATACTAAAGAATGGGATTTAGATCAAGAAATACATGGTGGTGAGATAATTGAATTTATTCGAAAAATTATAATGTACCAAGGCAGTAAAGGTCTTGCTCCAAAGAATACCATTAAAGTTAATACAAGTCTAGCTAATGCACCAAAAGATCAAAGTATGTTGGCTAAAGATACTCCAGATGCTGATAGTCGTTATTATCCAACTGCTATAGGCACAAGGAATAAAGATGTTAATATCAAATGGAATCCCGGAGTCAAAAGTATGCAGTTTTTAGATAAAGATTCACGAACTATTGATGGAATTGTAAATCAATATGATGACAAAAAAGGCTATGAAGGTGAAGAAGGACATAATGCTGGTAGTGGTGGAATTCTTTCGCCACTGTACCTTAAATATCAAATGGAAAATCCAGAATTTCATCATGCTCAAGAAGCAAAATTTATCCGAAATAGACTTAAAAGTAATAAAAAAGAACTTGCTATCAAATATGTAGGCAATCAAACTTTCCCAGTCAAATCAATCGAAGTATTCAAAGATGGTCAATGGACTACTGTTTAAAAAATGAAATTAAAATATTCCTATTTACAAATTCAATAATTGAAATTATCATGTGAAAATTGAAATTATTATTTGAAAAAATAAAAGGAATATCATGTCAATACTACATGGATGTTGTATCGAAATACTCAAAACATTAGAAGAAAAGTCTGTTCACTCTTGCGTAACTAGCCCACCTTACTTCGGTCTCAGAGATTATGGAGTAAAAGGACAGATTGGACTCGAAATAACTCCAGAAGAATATGTAAGCAAAATATTAGAAGTATTCTCAGAAGTCAAAAGAGTTCTTCGTGATGATGGTACTCTATGGCTCAATCTTGGCGACTCCTATGCTCAAAATCAATCAGCAGGAGATAGAGTCACAAAATATTCTCCAAAACAAAAAACAAGCAAAGGAACATATTCATCGGAAGTAAAATGTCCTGTTGGATATAAAGTTAAAGACCTAATTGGAATTCCGTGGATGGTTGCCTTTGCACTTCGTTCAGATGGATGGTATCTGCGTCAAGATATCATTTGGCACAAACCAAATCCAATGCCAGAAAGCGTTACAGATCGTTGTACCAAATCACATGAATATATCTTCCTTCTATCTAAATCCCCTAAATATCACTTCAATTATGAAGCCATCAGAGAAAAAGGCGTTATGTCAAAAGGTGATTCTGCTGGTGTTGGACAAAAAGACACTAGAATAACACATGGACTAGGTGGTGGTAACTCAGGATTAAATGCAGCTAAACAAAAACTTGCTGCCGAACTAGAAGAAAAGGGATATAACACTCGCAACAAAAGATCAGTATGGATTGTTAACACCAAACCTTTTAAAGAAGCTCATTTCGCCACATTCCCTATAGATCTTATAGAACCTTGTATTCTTGCAGGTTGTCCAGAAAATGGAACTGTACTCGATCCATTCTTCGGTGCTGGTACTACTGGCATCGTTTGTATTAAAAATAAAAGAAATTACATTGGTATTGAACTAAACCAAGATTATATAAATATCGCCAAAAAAAGAATAAGTGATTTCACTACTATTTAACACTTTATAAGGTTTTGACCTTTGGCCAAAAGGTATATTATGTCAATATTGCATGGATGTTGTATCGAAATACTAAAAACATTAGAAGAAAAATCTATCCACTCTTGCGTAACTAGCCCACCTTACTTTGGTCTCAGAGATTATGGCACAAAAGGACAGATTGGACTCGAAACAAATCCAGAAGAATATATAAGTAAAATATTAGCGGTATTCTCCCAAGTCAAAAGAGTCCTTCGTGATGATGGTACTCTATGGCTCAATCTTGGCGACTCCTATTGGAATAACTTCGGTGGTGGTTCCTCTACCATGACCACTGGTAATTCCCAAGCAGTCAAAACTAGAGGAAGATCAAATAAACCTAAACACTCCTACCTGAAAATAAAAGACCTTATAGGCATACCTTGGCTCGTTGCTCTAGCTCTCCAAAAAGATGGCTGGTATCTAAGACAAGATATCATTTGGCATAAACCCAATAGCCTTCCAGAAAGCGTAACTGATAGATGCTCTAAATCACACGAATATATCTTCCTTCTATCCAAATCTCCTAAATATTACTTCGATAATAAAGCCATTAAAGTTCCTATGTCTGCCAATAGCACACCTTCTAAGTCTGTTCGTGGCAAAAATCCATCTAGTAATGCACCTATAGGTCAACCTAATCAACTAGGAAGCGGTAGTCGTGGATGTGATGATGGTCTGGTAAATAAACGATCAGTGTGGACTGTTACTACCAAGCCCTTTAAAGAAGCTCATTTTGCTACATTCCCTATAGATCTCATAGAACCTTGTATTCTTGCAGGTTGTCCAGAAAACGGCACTGTACTCGATCCATTCTTCGGTGCTGGTACTACTGGCATCGTTTGTATTAAAAATAAAAGGAACTATCTTGGCATTGAACTAAATCAAGATTATATCGATATAGCTAAAAAAAGAATAAGTGATTTCACTACATAATTTAAATGTAATCAATAAGGAATGTCATGAAAAAGTTCTACGAATTTATCAAAGAAAAAAATATTACTGAATCTAATGGTTTCAGCAGAACTCCACAAATTAATTTAAAAAGAACCTTTCCAACTCCAGAAGAAGTAGAAGAAGAAGAAAAACTTAAAGAAAAACCTAAAGAAGAACCTAAACCTCTTTCTACTGAAGATATGTTAAGAAAAAAATTAGAAGCATCAGAACAGGAAGCAGAAAGATTGCAAGGAGTTATTGACCACTATCGTGAAAAAGCTCCTTTAGAAAGGGAATCTGCCGCAGAAGCCGAATTAAAAAAAATAGCCAATAGAATTGTGCTTGAGGTCGATGCAATGAACGAGATGACAAAGTCAACCACAAGCATCTGCGATAAAGCAGAAAAAATTAAGATATGTTGGGAGATATTAGCAAAAAAACTCCCAAATTTTCATCAATAATTGTCTAGACATAACATATCATTTTTTTTATAAAAAATAATTATCTTGGCATTGAACTAAATCCATAATATGTTAATATCGCCCAAGATAGAATAAACAAATATAATGAAAATCTAAATGGAGTTAAAAATGTCATCTGATTTTGAACCGCTTGATACAAATTCTATCAGAGAAAAAATTAATAAACTTAAAGATGAAAGAATGAATAAATTAATTTCTGAATTTGAAAATCAATTAAATATCAAAATTCATTCAAGGTTCGATGATGAAAAAATAGTAGAATTGAAAAAATTACTCGAAAAATATGATCGTAAAGATGAAATTGAAGATATGGTAGAATTTGGCACATGGAAACAAATAGACAAATTGAAAGAATTACTTAGAGAATATGCATGTCAAAAAGAAGATGAACTGATAGAAAAATTAAAAAAATTGCTTGAAGAATATGATTGTAAAGATGAAATTGAAGATATAGAAGAGTTGGAAAAATGGGAACAAATAGAAGAATTGAAAGAAATGCTGAGAGAATGTGTAATTATAAAAAATATGGACATAAAAATAAAAAAATTAAGATGTTTAGTCACAGAATATAAACATCACCACTCACTTCCTACTTTACCAAAAAACCCTCATGGCTCCTTGTTCGGTATAGGGTTTATTTATGATGAAGATATGGATGAAAGAGTTTTAATGGCAATAGAACTATTGAAAGACAATAAAAAAATCGTGGCAGTTTATGAGCATAAAGGTATTATAACAATTTACAGTAAAGATCCTTGCGAAACAAAAAAAATAGAAGTGTGTGGTGATATTTGGCCTGTTTATAATTTTATACATGATAATGGAGAATGGATTAAAGTAGAAAGAAATTATGGTAAATCAAATCTATAACGAAGATTGCCTCGTTACTATGACTAGAATGCCAGATCAATTCGTTGATTTAACAGTCACATCACCACCATATGATGAAATGCGTAACTATAAAGGATATAAATTTGAATTTTGCAAAACAGCCAAAGAATTATATCGCATTACAAAAAAAGGTGGAGTATTAGTCTGGATAGTTGCAGATTCAACCTCAAATGGCAATGAAAGCGGATCTTCTTTTCAACAAGCACTAATCTTTAAAGAATTAGGATTCAATCTACATGATACTATGATCTGGCATAAACCAAATTGCTTTAACTTCGGATCTAATCTTGCCTACAGAAGCTCATTCGAATATATGTTTGTCTTTTCTAAAAATAAAATCAAAACTGTAAACCTGCTTAAAGATGTAGAAACTAAAACAGAAGGACTTATTGTCAAAGGTGCTAGAAAACACTCCAATGGCAATAGAGATAAAGTTCCAGATTTCAAAGTAGGCAAATATAAAAAAAGAGATAATGTGTGGAATGTGCCTGTCGCTAAAAAAAACTATGGACACCCTGCCATCTTTCCAGAACAAATCGCCAATGACCACATTATTAGCTGGAGCAATGAAGGGGATTTAGTCTATGACCCTTTCATTGGAAGCGGAACTACAGCTAAAATGGCCAACCTAAACAAACGGAACTTTATAGGTAGCGAAATCTCAAAAGACTATTGTGATATCGCAGAGAAAAGAATCAAGGATGTCATAAGTGATAAATAAAATACATAATGAAAATTGCCTCCTTACTATGGCTAAAATGCCAGATGATTTTATCGATTTGACTGTAACGAGTCCTCCTTATGATAATCTTAGAACATATGATGGAAGTTTAGATTGGGGTGAACACATTTGGAAACCAGCAATTCAAGATTTGTTTAGAATTACAAAACAAGGTGGTGT
>Ga0214919_10006281_pt1 | contig 16392 bp, 16 predicted proteins | sample LL1503_MetaG_FD_177994 | JGI IMG/M metagenome (GOLD analysis project Ga0214919, IMG submission 177994) | Freshwater microbial communities from Lake Lanier, Atlanta, Georgia, United States - LL-1503 | ecosystem: Environmental > Aquatic > Freshwater > Lake | place: USA: Georgia | collected... | reverse complement strand
TCGGACCCGATCTCGAAGCCCACATTCAGTCGTTGGGTTTCACCGTTGGCCACTATCCACAAAGTTTTGATATCGCGACGGTTGGCGGTTGGGTGGCGTGTCGCGGTGCTGGTCAATATTCAACTCGATACGGCAAGATCGAAGACATGGTGGTCGCTCTCGAAGTTGTGCTTGCCGATGGCAAGATCATCAAAACTGGTGGTTCTCCTCGTGGAGCAAGCGGACCAGACCTCAATCAAATCTTCATTGGTAGCGAAGGAACTCTTGGTGTCGTCACTCGCGTCTGGCTTAAGTGTCACCCTATTGCGACACTTGAACGTCGGGCCGCATTTGGTTTCGCGACATTCGAAGATGGTCTTGACGCGTGTCGACGAATCATGCGACGTGGGGCAACTCCTGCAGTCCTTCGTTTATATGACGCACCCGAAAGCCAACGCGGTCAAGGCGGCGACGGAGTGGTCTGCGCTCTTCTCGTCTTAGATGAAGGCGATGTCGCATCAGTGACTGCATCAATGAACATCGTTGAAGAAGAATGTCTCGCAACAATCGGTTGCATTCCTCGCGATATTGAAACTGTCGAACGGTGGATGCATCATCGCAATGACACCAGTGCTCTGCAAGCGCTCACCAAAAAGGGTTTCGTTGTCGACACCATGGAGATTGCTGCGCCATGGTCAACCCTTCCCGCAATCTTCAATGCGACCCGTGAAGCGATGCTCAAAGTTCCTCATGCCCGTTCATCAACTTGCCACTTGTCGCATAGTTACATCGACGGCGCCTGCTTGTATTTCACATTCGCGGCTAATCCTCCGGCTGACGAGGTTGAAAAAACCTATGTGGCGCTGTGGGATGCCGGCACCCGAGCAGTTCTTGCCAATGGCGGAAACCTCAGTCACCATCACGGTGTCGGTATGAACCGTTCTCGTTTCGTACAAGAGGCACTCGGCTCGGCCTTCGGCGTGCTGGTTGCCATGAAAAACTCTCTAGATCCGCAAGGCATCTTGAATCCTGGCAAGATGGGACTACCCCTACCCGACTGTTTGGAGGCAGCACAGTGGCCATGAGTTCGACTTCGTCAAGCTCACATGCGTCTCGCTGGGACACTCAGGCAATTAAGGCTGGGGCCTCTGTCGCACTAGTTTTTGCAGTTCCATTTTCAATTGCGGCGCGAATTTTCTCCGATAGCGCAATCGCCGTCATTTTGTCGCTGTGTGCTGCGATCGGATTCTTGTTAGGCGCAGCAGTTGCCGCATGGCATCAACAACGACGCACCCCGCTGACTCACGCCATCGTGACAGCAGCGTTGAGTTACATCATTCCGCAAACTGTCTTTGTGATCGTCAAATTGGCGCGTGGTGGAGAAGTGCGATGGCTTGGTGTGTTTTTTAACTTGACCGTCACCTTGACCGTCGGTGTCATCGGTGGCTTCATTGGTTCAACGATGCAAAGGACTGGCGCTGCACCTAGAGGGCGTCGTTCATGAGTTCTTCGATTCTTGTGATCGATGTCGGTACGAGTGGTTTACGTGCCGCAGTCGTTCGGCCCGACGCAACCGTCAGCGCGTTGCATTATCGCGAGTTCGCTCCAAGTTCGCCGTTCGCTGGCCTTGTTGAGTTCGATGCGACAGAAATGGCTCGTTTAGTTCTTGAAGTTGCCCATGCATCACTCGCCGAAGCCGGCGCGGTTGCAGCAGTTGGCATCACGACTCAGCGAGCGTCAACAATTCTTTGGGATCGTTCGACTGGCATTCCTCTTGGCCCTGCTTTGGGTTGGCAAGATTTACGCACTGTTGGCGAATGCATTATGGCCAAAGCCGAGCATGGTTTGCCATTAGCGCCTAATCAAACGGCAACCAAAGCAGCGTGGCTCCTCAAGACTTACGTCGGCGACGAACAAGCGATCGCCGCACGCGCAAACGAATTATGTATCGGCACAGTTGACAGTTGGATTGTGTGGACGCTTTCCCAGGGAGCACTTCACGTCACCGATCACAGCAACGCTGCCGTCACCGGACTCGCCGATGTTTTGTCTCATGAAACCATCAGATGGCACGAACGCGCCTGCTCAGTATTGGGCGTACCGATGTCAATGCTTCCTACTCTTGTTGCGTCATCAGGAATCATTGGATCTGCAACCGCGCTTCCTGGTTCGCCACCCATTGCGGCTATTGCCGGCGACCAACAAGCGTCGCTCATTGGTCAATCATGCGTGCGACGAAATATGGCCAAGTGCACTTTTGGTACTGGCGGCATGATGAACGTGTGTCTCGGAGACAACAAACCCACATCATCGGAGCGCGGACGACACGGCACCTTCCCGATCGTGGCATGGACCCAAACAGACACTTCGACGCAAGCACAAAATCTGTCGACGACTCGTCAAGAAACAGCATGGGGCGCTGAAGCGATCATGTTGTCGGCCGGAACAAATATTGAATGGCTCCGCGATGATATGGGTCTCATCTCCTCGGCTGAAGAAAGCGATGTCATCGCTCGCTCATGCGATTCAACCGAAGGAGTCATGTACGTGCCGGCTTTACTCGGTCTTGGAACTCCACATTGGGATTACGGAGCCCGCGGGGCCCTCTTTGGACTCACCAGAGGAACAACACGAGCCCACATTGTTCGCTCGGTTCTTGAAGGGGTCGCGCATCGCGGGGCCGACCTGCTGGAGGCCATCGAAACCGACTACCCCGACGTTGAAGTGCCCGAGATTCGCGTCGATGGCGGCATGAGTCGTAACCCCACATTTATTCAAGCCCTCGCCAATGCGACCGGCCGCCCCATTTCCGTCTCCCCCGTCACCGAGGCAACCACGGTCGGTGCGGCCTATTTGGCTGGTTTAGCCGTCGGGACATGGTCAAATCTCGCCGAAATTGAATCTCTCTGGTCGCCACACGCCACTGTCGACCCTCTACCCAACTACGATCGTCCTGCAGTCCGGACCCAATGGGAACGAGCTGTGACCCGTGCCGCCGGATGGATCACCGAACTTTCAAGTCTTGACTTCTAGAGTTTGGAGTTGCTCTTACCTGTCTCGGCACATAAGGCTGTCAATAAGAGTTTGTGAAAGGAACCCCGTGACCGCTTCGAAGATCATCAGCGATAGCCCAGTTCGGCCCACCGCGGCCGACACCGAGCTTCTCGCATCGGCCCAAGCCACTGCATTGGCAGTACGCGATCTCTATCAGGCCGCAGTTGCCGCAGGTGCCGGCGGAGAACACGTCGCGTGCCTCGTTTCGATCGCTGCACATCATGACGCATATGCACAATCGATTTCGTCGCTCATTGGTCGGGCTGCACCGCAAGCCCGAGATAGCGAAGTCTTCTCGAGCAATAAGGCCGACTTCGGATCTGACACCATGGCCACCGCTCTTGCGGCACACACCCTCGAAAATTCGCTGGTCGCTGCGCATACCGCACTTGTCGGAGAACTTGAGAGTACCGAAGGTGCCGCACTCATCGCTTCGATGGTGATTATTGAGGCTCGTCACGTGGTTGCCTTGGCTGCAATCGCTGGAAAGTCACCCATTGATGACACCGATCTGTTTTTAGTCACCCCCGAGGCTGCGCAAGCAGACGCTCAGACCACGACGACCATCGCCTGATTCGGAGAACATCATGAGCAACTCAAACCGCGAAGAACTACAAGCCTTCTCCAAAATCGTGAAGGCAACTCAAGGCGCTGACTTCGGTCCCGCATTGCAATCATCATTGTCCCGCCGTCGTTTCTTTATCGCAGGTGGTGCAACTATTTCCTTCGGTGCTCTCATCGCTGCTTGCGGCGGTTCAACGAAAACCGGAATCGCCCGTCTGGGTGAAGTTCCGGCAAAGACCGAATTGGTTGATGCTCCTGTCACCGACATTGCTTTGCTGCGTACCGCTACTTCGCTCGAGCACAACGCGATCTTCGTGTACGAGGCCGTTGCCGCCGCTGGATTGTTGTCAGGCGACGCTGCAACCTTGGCTGCTCGCTTCTTGAGTGATCACAAGGCCCACGCTGAAGCAACTGCGTCTCTCACCGAAAAACTTGGTGGCAAGGCGTACAACGAACCCAATCCTCGTTTGCAGTCGATTTATATCGAGCCGGCATTGCGATTGATCACTGGTGACGATGCTTCTGGCATTCCCGTTACCGAAGATCCCGCCGCAGACGTGTTGGCCTTGGCTTACGCACTCGAAACCATCGCCGGCTCGACCTACCAGGTGTACGTTCCCATGTTGGCTGATTCAGCCTTGCGTGCAGCCGCCATCGGAATCGGCGAACAAGAAGCTCGTCACGCTGCTGTCATCGGATCGTTGCTCAATCCATCGCGATTGGTCTCAACCTTTGGTCTGTCCGTGGCAGCTGAATATCAAGAGACAACTGATGTCCCGGCACCCGCTTACGCCGTTCCAACGACGTTTGGCACCAAGGCACCCGTTCCTGTCGTGCTTGGCGCCGCCAGCGACGCAGGAATCCGCACCACACTCAACCTTGAAACCCCAAGCTTGAACTCGATGGCGTACGAATACCTCGACGCCAAGTGATTTTTCTCTCGTACACTTCACGCCGACAGTGAGTGAGCCGGGTAATCGCGGATGACGTGAGTCATTCGAGGAAAGTCGGGACTCCGTAGGACAGAGTGCTGGCGCGAGCCAGGTGGGGGCGACCTCACGGACAGTGCAACAGAGAGAAACCGCCGATGACTGGGCAACCAGAACAGGTAAGGGTGAAACGGTGCGGTAAGAGCGCACCAGCATATGGGGCGACTCATATGGCTTGGCAAACCCCATTCGGAGCAAGGTCAAGCAGAGGAGACGGGCGGTCCGTCCATCCGGGCAACCGGAAACTCCTCGGGTAGACCGCATAGATGGATGGTTACCGAATCGGGGCAACTCGATTCACAGAATCCCGCTTACAGACTGACTCACTGTCACCTCAAAGTTTCAACAATCATCTTGGCGAGACAACGCTGCTGACCGAACTCGTTCGAGTTCTTCGAGTTGCATCGGATCCTTGAGCGAGAGCAATCGTGCATAGAACTTCAGGCCACGCGCCGTGCCAGTGACTCGTACTGGGATGCGGTCTCCCAAATCGGATCCGAATCCACGCGGAATATCGACGTTGTATACGCCAGCGTCATGTAAATCCGATTCATCAGCCGCCAATGCGGCACTCTCGTAGCCACCAAGACCAAACAGTTCTGCGTCCACAAAAAAGGTGAATTCAGTAACCGTTTGCTCACTCATATTTTCACAATGCCATACGCAGAACGCCTTGTCGCATCCGAGCCCGACAGTTCTAAATGCCCGCCTGCCCACTACGGTGAGAGCCTATGAGTACGTTCAATTTTGATTCAATTCCCCAGGTTGCCCTTTCCGAGATCAACTTTTCGTCACCAGAGTTTTGGCTTAAGGATCGAGCGTTCCGTGAAGGTGCATTCAAGACTCTGCGTGACGAATCGCCCTTTCAATACTTTGAAGAGGCAGTCATTGAAGGCTCACCTTTCCCCCAGGGCCCTGGCTACCGCGCCATCACGCGCCACGACGACATCTGGCAGGTCAGTCGCAACCCGCAGTTGTTCTGCAGTGGCAAAGGCTCGAACATTGGCGACTTGCCAACCGAGATGAATGAATTCTTTGGCTCGATGATCAACATGGATGATCCCAAGCACTTCCGTTTGCGCAACATCGTGTCGCGCGGCTTTGCTCCCAAAGAAGTTGCACGTATTGAAGACCAAGTTCGTTCGCGGGCCGAAAAGCTAGTCACCGATTTACTTGAACGCTTTCCACAAGGCGAATGTGATTTCGTTGAAGAAGTCGCCGCCGCACTCCCCCTTGAAATCATTTGCGACATGATGGGAATTCCCGAATCAGACCACAAGCAAATCTTCCATTGGACAAATGTCATCCTTGGCGTTGGTGATCCCGAATTTGGTTCATCACTTGACGACTTGATGAAAGTCGCCATTGAGATGTTTTCCTATGCCCAAGCTCTCGGTGAAGACCGCGTCAAAAATCCACGCGAAGACGTGACCTCAGCAATGATGAACGCCGTCGTTGATGGTGAACGCCTCACTGCCCAAGAATTCGGTTCGTTCTTCATCTTGCTCGTTGTGGCCGGAAACGAAACAACCCGCAACGCCATCAGCCATGGCATGAAATTGTTGACCGATCACCCCGATCAAAAGGCACTCTGGTTCAACAACTTTGACGCTCACACAAAAACTGCCGTCGAAGAAATCGTGCGCTATGCCACTCCAGTGATTCACTTCCGTCGCACTGTTACCGAAGACACCGAACTTTCGGGTCAGAAATTACTCGCCGGCGAAAAAGTCGTGATGTGGTACTGCTCAGGCAACCGCGATGAACGAGTATTTGTCGATCCATTCAAATTTGACATCACTCGAACATCAGCAACTCCGCAAGTTGGTTTTGGTGCCGGCGGACCCCATTTCTGCCTCGGCGCCAACTTAGCCCGTCGTGAAGTTTCAGTAATGTTTGATGAAATCCGACGCCGTATGCCCAACATGCGCACTACCGGTGAACCCGCCATGTTGCAAAGTGCATTTATCAATGGCATCAAGCGCATGCCTTGCGCCTGGAACTGATCAGTCAGCAGTAGAAAGTTCACCCATGTCGCCACGTACATAGTGGCGGCGACACAACAATTCATAGCGAACGACGTCGCCGAACATCGGCGTGGCGACATCGCTCGTGTCGCCAACGACTACGGTTTCACCTTCGTACACCACAACACCGTTCACCACGCGCGCGTTGTGCGTCGCCCGTGAACCACACCAACAGCGAGCTTCAACTTGCATTTCAACACGTTCATCGGCGACCTCAAGCATGCGCTTTGTACCTTCAAACAACAGTCCCTTGAAGTCAGTAATTAAGCCGAAGGCATACACGTCAACGTCGAGGTCGTCAGAGATACGGGCCAACTGATCACATTGAGCAATTGAATAGAACTGCACCTCGTCACACACCACAAAATCAATCGGCATTCGCGAGAGTGCCAACTCAAACAAGTCAATGTCAGGTGATACTTCAACCGCCGGAGCCGAAACGCCCAGTCGACTAGTTACCTGGGTTCCATCTCGATCAAGTTTGGTGAGCAATAGCCCCTGACGATCGCGAACTGCCAAATTGTGATGAATCTGCAGGGCCAATGTGCTCTTCCCCGAGCCCATGGTGCCGAAACTAAACCGCAGAGTTGCCATACCACCCACAAACTTAGTCGGTGGCAGGTCTAGTCGTTAGCGTCGCCCGACCGTGCCGTGAGAACATCAGCGACGACCGCGAAGTGATCACTTGCTTGCACCCCCGCGACCAGTTCGACTCCAGCCAGCCATACACGAACTGGGTTACCTAATGGTTTTGGTCGAGGCCAGGTCACAAAAAGGTAATCAAGTCGTCGATTGGGCCAATTGGCATTCGATAAATACTCATTGCGATCACTCCAGGTGTGCCCCAGGCCGTCACCTTTGAGTTCCCACATATCGGCGAAAACAACATTGCGATTCTTTACTACTGACCGTCCAGTCAATCGACGAATTTCATCGCTATCTGGCACAGCATTGAAGTCTCCGCCAATAAGAACCGGGAGATCTACTACTGGGTCGTTGCGTAAAGTCAGAACAAGATCAGAAAGAGCATCAACTTGCAATTGACGAACATGAGATTCATCAAAGCGATGGTCAAGATGTGTACCTATGACAGGCCATTGTCCCCAAGGTGTTTCAAGTACCGCCCATAGAGCCCGACGATGCGCCGGTTCACCTGCTGCGTTCGGAAGTGCCACTTGGCCAAATCGAACAATTGGCCACCTAGACAAGATCGCATTTCCCATATTCCAGGGACTAGTTGTCACTGCAACGTTGTAACCAAGTTGAGTTGCCAAATTTTCTGCTTGCTGTTCGGCTGTATGCACTTCTTGCATAAACAGAACATCAGGATTTTCAGATCGAATGACATGCTCAATAGCAAGTTGTCTTTCTTGCCACGGACCAAAGTGATGCCAAATGTTCCAAGTCATTACCCGCATCATTGACGAAACTTAGTTCGAAGTTGCACGTGAGTCGAAGCGACGCACCGAACTCACTGGAATCAAACGCGAATCGCCCGACGGTGAAAAGGTTCCCTGAACGTCCACAAGTACTCGGGTGGCAGAAGAGGTGTAAACACAGAATGTGCCATCAGCATCAACGGGCACAACTGCCAAGTTCGCTACCGTACGACCGACCGAGACATTGGCATTCGATTGGGTCTGTGGACCAGGCACCAATGTCGAGCACTTATCAGCCGTGACATAACCTGCATCTGTTGCATCAGTCAAGGTGAGATTAACCAACACCGCGGATGCACCAACAGGTGCTGTGAGTTTGATAATGGCACCAGCCTTGAAAACATCCTCACAATTGTCGGTGCAATGACGAGTGTCGATGAGCCGCGACGGCACAGCTGGCGAATAACCCCACTGACCGACCGGGCTAGGCGCAAAAACTCCTTGCACGTCGATGATCTGGTGCAAACTGGCGTTCGCGATAGTGCAGAATCCAGGCTTATCGCCGACCATGCCCAGTGGCACAACTGCCAAGTTCGCCACTGTGTCGTCACTCCCGAAATTGATGTTTGAACGCATCTGCTCGCCCGCCTGAAGGTTCCCACATGAATCGGCGGTCAGATAACCAGCACCAGTCGTGCCCGTCACTGTGATGTTCGACAACATGGCTACTGAACCAGATGGAACATTCGCGACAACTACTCCATTTTCACTCAATGCAACTACTTTGCCACCGCTGCGCGTATCAAGCACGCGCGTTGGAGAAAGAGGTACAAACTTCGTGGCATTACTGTCGGCAAGACGTGACGGCATAAAGAAGCCCTGCGCATCCACAATAATGTGCATGGAACTTGATGTGTACAAACAGAATCGACCAAATGCATCAAGTGGGACAACAGCCAAGTTCGCAACGGTTGCGCCTACGGATACGTTGCCATTTGACCATTTACGATCACCGGTTATGTCCCCATCACAACTTTCCGCGGTCACGTATCCGTCATTGATTGCTCCTGTCAAGGTGATATTCACCAAGGCAGATGTGGCACCTGCTGGACCCAACAAAAAAATCGATGTGCGCCACCCGGCCTGCGGACGATCTTGCCAGGTGCACCTACGAAAAGTTCCGCCCGATTCAACGACATAGCTGCAATAACGCTGCACCGTGACACCATTGGATGATGCGATTTTTACCGCATCATCAACTGTGCCCCGAAATTCGAAATGCATTGGATCGCGAATGATGTAGCTCTTGACCGATGCTGCTGTCACACACCCGCCGCCCCATCCGTATCCTCCCCAGAGCAGCCCCCACTTCTCGGCAGTCTGCACTACCCATTGCGGAATGTTGGTGGCCATAGGAACCGAACACGCGGTCGTCGGCGAGTCAGCCGTTGGAACGTAACGAACTTCAGGATTCGCGCCAACGTTGATATCAATCGCCAGACCCCAAGCATGATTTGACAAAGAATCGCTCGTTAATCCGACGCAATCTTTACGCGAGTTTGAAGTGCAGCGATAGTTGTAACCAACTGCATCGGTAATCCGATAACCATTGGCCTGAATCTCTCCAAGAAATCCTTCAAACAACGCCAATGCAGCCGGAGGCGCTTGAAGAGCTCCGGCTCTAATACTTCCAATTTTGTCAGCATTTTTTCTCAATGCTGCTTCCCAATCTTTTAATGCCGGAGAGCCCGAGTAGGCCCAGCCGTTGCTTCGCCAACCAGGTTTGAGTGTTCCATCAGCAGCTATCGGAAACGGAGGTGTCCCCCATGTAACTTTCGTTTCTTCGGAATATTTGGAAATGACACATGAGGCGACGTCTCCTGCTGCAATTTGCACATCCGTGCACTTTGCTGGCATGACAGGAGCGGTCCAGGGAGTTGAATTCGAGTAGTCAATAGCGGTCTTCACGGCGGGGGCCGAACCCATAGCATTTGCTGGATTCGGTGCAGTCAACATCGCAATCACGATCACCGCGTAAGAAACGAGGGCGATCAAAAGCACAAACGGTGCAAAACGAAACTTGCGTGGCAAGTGATCTTTCATCTCGTGGGGGTTTTGAAAAAACTGCTGATTCATCACGAAGAGAGGTATCGGTGACTATTTCTCAAGTCTTGAGTAACTCGCTCAAAAAAATCCATATGCAGGGCAAACGCATCAATTTTGACGATTTCGTTCTATCGTGAAGGTCAGCTGAACGGAAAAACCATCGCCTCGACGACACATCGACTGTCTAGGTCTTTGGATTATGGTTTTCTTCATTAACACACTGGGGGAAACCATGACTGAGCGTTTTGAACAAGGATTTGCTGGACGAGTGGCTGTCGTAACAGGCGGCGGAACCGGAATGGGCCGTGAACTTGTTCGCCAGCTCACCGCCGATGGTTGCGATGTTGCGACTTGTGATGTCATGGAAGACACGCTTGCTGAAACGGTATCTATCTGCGCGGCTGCTGGAAACTCAGGCAAAGTCTTGACATTTATCGCCGACGTCTCAATCGAATCGCAAGTGTTGGCATTCCGTGACGCCGTCGCCGCTTGGCGGCCACATGTCAATCTCCTTTTCAACAACGCTGGCATTGGCGGTGGGGGAAGCATCATTGAAGATGATCGCGAGTCTTGGGAAAAGACTTTTGGTGTGTGTTGGTATGGCGTGTACTACAACACTCGCGCCTTCTTGCAACTCTTACTGGATGCGCCGATCGGACATGTCGTTAACACCAGTTCGGTCAATGGCTTTTGGGCATCGCTTGGTCCGAACATTCCGCACACTGCGTACAGTGCTGCGAAGTTTGCCGTGAAGGGTTTTACTGAAGCATTGATAACAGATTTCCGCATGAATGCCCCGACGTTACGCGCTTCTGTCGTGATGCCTGGACACATCGGAACATCGATTGCCATTAACTCACGCAAACTTCTTGGCGCCGATCCCAAGGAAATGACCGAGGAGCAGATTGCCCAAATGCGCGCTCGTTTTGCAAAGTCTGGACTTGATGTAAGCGGTGCTAGTGATGAAGATTTGCGACTTGGCATTCAGGCGCAGGGCGAAGCTTTCCGCGATAACGCTCCTATGTCAGCCGCTGAAGCCTCAGCAGTCATTCTGAACGGTGTCAAGCGCGGCGACTGGCGCATTCTGGTTGGGGCTGACGCGGTGATCCTTGATGAAATGGTGCGCGAAATCCCGACCGACGCGTATCTTCCCGATTTCATGGATCGAGTTGTCGCCCGCGGTGCCTTCGGCGCGATCACCAACAACTAGTTACTGATAACTCGGGCACAAATTTTGCCCTTCATCAGAATGTTTACTGCGCCGATAACCACACGACTCACAGGTCGGGTCGCTCTTTCGAAGCAAACGTTCCTCACGTGCGCTTTGCATCGCTGCTTTACGTTCGGCTTTTTTCACGCCATGGCGATACGACAAATAGGTACCAAATAATCCCACGGCTAGAAGAATCCTTTCGGCATCACTGTTGCCTTGACTCGCCGCATCCACAATACGGGCAAACCCCGACGCTTTTTCGGCCAGAAATCTTCATCACGTACGCCCTCGTCTTCCCAGCCTGAGGGGAATTCGTTGGGAGGCAATTGGATGAACTGGCGAATGCGATAGCCGGTCTCGGCCGGACATCCAGCTTCCTCCCATAGTTCAACGTTGAATCGTGGGTCTGCGAATAACAACTGCATCCTGCGTTCCATTTCAGCCCTACCAGTGAGTCGGCGATAACGCTTCACAATAAAGGCTTCCATGTTGTCTGTGGGGCAACCTGCCTTTTCCCAAGCCGCTCGATCAAAATTCGGGTGGTCCCAAATGTCCCATTCCCAATCGTCTAGTAAATAACTTGGCGGATGACGCATCTTGCTCCTTTTCTTGAGGAATTTTCCTCACACCTTTTCAACGACCAAACTCGGACAAAATGTGCGCAGGCGTTGCTCATGGCCATTGCCGGCTGAGAGACTGATGCCATGAGCACCGCCACATCAGTTGACACTGCTAAAGCCACGGTCGAATCCGCACTCGATGCGCTACTGGCCACCAACGATCCAAAGAAAATGGACAATGTCGCTTTCCGTGGAGCTCGTTACGACCACGGTTTGGCATGGGTGCATTTCCCCGAAGGTTGCGGCGGTCTCGGTGTTCGTCCCGACCTCAATCGTCTCGTTGAAGAACGTCTTCGTAAAGCCGGTGCCGCACCGCAAGACCCCGCAACATTTTTCATTGCACTGGCCGGACCAACAATCGCAACACATGGTTCAGAAGAAGTGAAGAAGCGTTTCTTGCGCCCGATGTTTACTGGCGAAGAAAAATGGTGTCAGTTGTTTAGCGAGCCCGGTGCGGGTTCAGACTTTGCTGGTCTCGGAACGCGTGCAGTACGCGACGGTGACGAGTGGGTCATCAACGGCCAAAAAGTTTGGAACACATTGGCTCACCTTGCCGACTGGGGCATGCTCGTCACACGCACCGATCCCGATCAGCCCAAGCACAAGGGAATGACCTACTTCGCGATCGACATGCACTCACCAGGCGTTGAAGTTCGTCCCTTGCGTCAGATCACGGGCGAAGCAGAATTCAACGAGGTCTACATGACCGATGCTCGAGTCCCTGATTCACAGCGCGTCGGTGAAGTCGGCGAAGGTTGGCGCGTCGCCTTGACAACACTCATGAATGAGCGCACCGCTATCGGTGGCGGCGGTGGCGGTAACGCCAAACGTCGTGGACCCATTGACGAAACCATTCGAATCTGGAAAGAACTTGCGCCCGAACTGCAAACCGGCGCCCATAAAGATCAACTCATGAAGTTGTTCTGCACAAGCGAAGCACTTCGCCTGACGAACGCTCGTGGAGCGGCAGCAGCCAAGGCCGGCAACCCCGGACCAGAAGGCTCGATTGCCAAGTTGATGTTGGCCGAATTCAACAAGAAGGTCACCGAGTTCAGCGTTGAGTTGCTTGGTGCCAACGGCATGATCGATTTTGACTTCACCTTCCGCCGTCCCGATGGTTTGTCAGTCGACGGTTCAGAAGGCGGAGTGCGACACTCGTTCTTGCGCTCACGAGCCAACTCCATTGAGGGTGGCACTAGTGAAATCATGCGCAATATTTTGGGCGAGCAAGTTCTTGGCCTGCCCGGCGAACCTCGCGTTGATAAAGATCAGCCATGGATCAAGGTTCCGCGTAACTAAACCATTGAGGCAACTCAACCCATCAGTTTTTTGCGCCATAATGGCGATGTGAAAACCACGCGCGGAATTGAGATTCCCGATGATGCCATTGAGTGGACTTTTGCCCGCTCGACGGGTGCAGGTGGTCAACATGTCAATAAGGTCTCGTCAAAGGCCACTCTGACCGTTCTAACGGCCTCTCTGAGTGGATCAATCGTCAAATGTGAGCGAGTCATGGCTGCCTTTGGTGAGCAGATCTCGGTGACTTGCCAAGAGACTCGTAGCCAGTGGCGTAATCGCGAGTTATGTATCGCCAAACTCATCGAGATGATCGATACCGCTGCGGCTCCCCCAGCTCCACCACGCCGCACAACCAAACCCAGCCGAGGCGCGATCGAACGGCGTCTTTCAAGCAAGAAAAAGGACAGCGACAAGAAAGCTGGCCGACGCGGCGACTGGTGACCCCGATACCGTAAAAGCCATGCCCAGTCGCTTTGTCCTGAAGTCCATGAACGCCATTCACAAAACCTTGCTCACCGTTTCGTTTGGCAAGGTTGGTTGGGATGCCGGCAAGATGCCCGTTCTCAAGTTGACCACCACCGGACGCAAGAGCGGTCAAAAGCGTCTCGTCATGTTGACCTCACCCATTCAGATTGGTGAAACGTGGGTCATTGTCGCCAGCAAAGGCGGAGACGACGATCACCCGGCCTGGTTCTTAAATTTGCAAGATAACCCCATAGTCGAAGTCGATATTCGCGGCAAGAAGACAACTCGCACTGCCCGCATCGCTACTTCAGACGAGCGCGCCAAGTTGTGGCCCGAAATCACGGCAAAGTACGCCAATTACGGTGGCTACCAAAATCGCACCAATCGAGAAATCCCTTTGGTGTTTCTTGAACTGAATTCTTAAGCCGCACTCTTCTCGCACCCATGTCGAACAACGAATCGGAAAAGAGCGAGATCGATCCTCAGGTTGCCGCGACAATTGAATTACTCGAGCAACTTGTTTCTGATCGCACATTGCTTGCGGCAATTCCAAAAGACGTTCGCGTCAAGTTGTTAAGCCTTGCCGGCGATCTTTACGAACCCGATTTAGCTTTACGTCGCAAACTCATCAAAGATCAGCGGCGTAGCGACAAAAACGAAAAGACCGCGCGGCACCAAGAAAATCTGGCCCAGGCTGCAATTCGTGCACTTCGCGCTAAGCCAGTCTTTGTCACCCCCAATGTTTTTCCACCTGAACTTGTCGAAGGCGACGAGATCAATGATGATCTCACAAGCGCTGCCTTTGTCGAGACCAACAAGGAACAACATTGCTATGTCTGCAAAATCAAGTACACATTGATCCATTTCTTCTACGATCAACTTTGCCCCGAGTGTGCTGAGTTCAATTACAACAAACGTGGTGAAACTGCCGACTTGTCAGGACGGGTCGCATTGCTGACCGGTGGCCGGGTGAAAATTGGCTACCAGGCCGGAATCAAGTTGTTGCGTGCTGGCGCACATCTGATTGTGACAACGCGCTTTCCGCGCGATTCTGCGATGCGTTATGCAGCCGAAGCCGACTTTACTGATTGGGGCCATCGCCTCGAGATCTACGGACTCGACCTTCGCCACACGCCGAGCGTCGAAGCCTTTTGTCATCACGTGATGACCAAATACGACCGACTTGACTACATCGTGAACAATGCGTGTCAAACAGTGCGTCGACCACCCGAGTTTTATCGCCACATGATGGAACTTGAAAGCGCGTCCATTACCGATATGCCCGCACATGTTCGCGAACTCGTGGGTGCATACGAAGGTTTGCGCGGGTACAACATGTTGCCCACTGGCGAAGACGAAGCCTTAGAACTTGCTGGCCTGAGCCCCAAAACAGCACCGGGAATTACGCGCTCTGCCGAACTTTCGCAAGCCGAATTGATTGCTGAAGATCGCGATTTGCCTTCGCATCTATTCCCCGAGGGCCAACTCGACCAGGACCTGCAACAGATCGATTTGCGTGATCGAAATTCGTGGCGACTCACACTTGCTGAAGTCTCTTCAGTTGAGTTACTCGAAACACAATTAGTGAACGCGGTTGCGCCATTTGTTTTGAATGCGCGTTTGAAGCCCCTGATGCTGCGTACCGACAATCGCGACAAGCACATTGTGAATGTTTCTGCAGTCGAGGGTCAGTTCTACCGCAAGTTAAAGACCACCCGCCATCCGCATACCAATATGGCCAAGGCCGCGCTCAACATGATGACGCGTACATCGGCCGCCGACTATCACGCCGATGGCATTCACATGAACAGTGTCGACACAGGCTGGATTAACGATGAAGATCCTGCTCACCTCGCCGACCGCAAACGTTCAGAGCACCACTTCCATCCCCCGCTCGACATCGTTGATGGAGCCGCCCGCATTGTGGACCCCATCATCGATGGCACCAACACTGGCAATCATGTGTGGGGTCAGTTCTTGAAGGATTACACACCAACTGATTGGTGAACTCTGATGCATCACGCAACGCATGTTCCACTCGCCGGCGCTTTTGGTGGCGGAGGCCTGTTTGGTATCGGTTATGCCATGGGTGTACTTGATGGGTTGCGCGATCAAGGCATCGATTTATCATGTGCGCCGATGATCGGCACTTCAGCAGGCTCGTGGGCCGCAGCAGCAACCGCTCTTGGCGTTGGATTTGATCAACTCGCCGCACTTGATGTGCCGCGCTTCCCCGACCCACGTTCAGGGGTCCTGGCTAATTCGGCCCGGCGAGTGTTCGGAAATGCGATGCGCGCCAATGTGCACGCGATCGCATGTGCAATTCCGCGTTTACGTCGCACCGAGTTAGATGGAGCAAAATTTCCATTGTCGACAATGGTCGCCGCATCATCGGCGGTACCTGGCTTACTTGCACCCCAACGCATTGAGGGACGTTGGTATATCGACGGTGGCGTGCGTTCTGGAGTCAGCGTTGATTTAGCCACACCAGCCGATCTATTGATTGTGATCGCACCACTCGCTGGTGCCATGTTTGGGCCGTTCAATAATTTGGTTGAGCGCAATACCGACCGAGAAATCAATGCCTGGAAAAAATCGTGTGGCGGCAACGTTCGCTTGTTCGCACCGAACGCCGAGACAGCCAAGATTGCCACATTGCCGCATCATCTATTCGACAAAGAACGCGCCATCGCGGCG
>Ga0214919_10006279_pt1 | contig 16393 bp, 8 predicted proteins | sample LL1503_MetaG_FD_177994 | JGI IMG/M metagenome (GOLD analysis project Ga0214919, IMG submission 177994) | Freshwater microbial communities from Lake Lanier, Atlanta, Georgia, United States - LL-1503 | ecosystem: Environmental > Aquatic > Freshwater > Lake | place: USA: Georgia | collected 2015-03-15 | reverse complement strand
TCCACGAAATTGCCAGTTTCGTCCCCCCGTTTTCTGGTAAAAGTCCTGCGGTTTTCCGTGGGACTTTATTTTTTACCATGGCATTACTTGATATTTCTTTGTTTGACCTCAAATGACAGAATATTTTTATTTATAGTTAAGGACTAACCATAATATTTCCCTACTTTTGACACGTTTGTCTAAAACGGAATATTATAATGATAAAAGTAATGGAAAAGCCGATTGAGTTTGGAACGTATATTCATGGTTTGCGCAAAGAGAAAAAGTATTCATTAAAAATAGTTGCAGATAAATTAGGTATTGATATTTCGCTGCTTAGTAAGATTGAAAATGGAGAGAGGCAACTTCAATCACACATGCTGAATGGCTTATCAGAACTATTTGATTTGGATTACAAAGAAATGCAAATTCAATTGTTGAATCAGAGAATTGAAAATGAATATGGAAGTGAACCATTTTTTAATGAAGCTTTAATTTCTTTAACACAATTAGGGCAAGAAAATATATCATCAAAAAAATAATTTCAGTATGAAAAAAGAAGCTTTATTTATTGTTGACAATTCAGAGGATTCAAGTGGTCCTGAGTGGAATGGATTAGAATACTTGCAACAATGGTGTGAGATTTCTAAGAAATTTGATATTGCAACTGGATATTTTGACATATCAGCATTAAATGCCCTTGATGGAAAATGGCAACAGCTTGATGAAATCAGAATCCTTATGGGTGATGAAATGACCAAAAGAACTAGTGTTGCTTTAGCCAAAGCTATTGATAAAATTAAAAATTTTCTTGATGATAGTATTGAGAAAGAAAAAGACGCAAATGCCTTTTTAAAAGGAGTTGCAGCTATCATTGAAGGTATACGTTCAGGCAAAATAAAATGTAAAATTTATAATAATAAGAAGTTTCATGCAAAGTGTTACATCACGTACAGTAAAGCTGCTGTTGCGCCACCAGTTGCATTAGTTGGGTCTAGCAATTTTACTTATAGTGGTTTAACTCAAAACCTAGAATTAAATGTACGAATTTCAAGTGAAGCAGAAGTTGCTATATTGCAAGATTGGTATGAAAAACATTGGGAAGATGCTTTAGATATTTCAGGAGAAATAATAACTGTCATTGAAAAACACATTAGAGAATATACTCCTTTTGAAGTTTACATTAAATCGCTTCACGAATTTTATAAAGGGCATGAAGTTACAACCTCAGAGTGGGAACAAAATCATTCAGTTCTATATAAGGAGATTTCGCAATACCAAAAAGAAGCCTATCACTCATTGATTAAAATTGCAAACCAATGGAATGGTGCATTTTTATGTGATGGTGTTGGTTTGGGTAAAACTTTTGTTGGCTTAATGTTGCTTGAAAGACTAGTGGTGCATGAAAGAAAAAGAGTCGTATTATTAGTGCCAAAGTCGGGCAGAGAGGCTGTTTGGGAAGAGAATATAAGAATTTTCTTACCTGACCTATTAAATAATCCGTATATATCTTTGAAGATTTATAATCATACAGATTTATTAAGAGCAGCAACAGCTGATAGAAATTGGCCAGAAGAATTTGAACATATAAAAAAATCAGCGGATGTTTTTATAATTGATGAAGGTCACAATTTTAGAACGAGGGCATCAGGCCGGTACAAGAAGCTATTTGAATTAATGAGTGGTGGAAAAAAATTATTTCTTTTAACAGCTACACCAATTAATAATTCATTGCTTGACTTAAAAAATCAAATTGACTTATTTGCACAACGCGATGATAAATTTTTCTCAACAGCTCCAATAGGTATTAATAGCTTAACTGGATACTTTAATAAAAAAGAGAAAGAATTGCTAAAAATTGCTGGAACTACACCTGACGAAATTTCAAATGAAGTAACTCGCGAGGTATTAGGCTCTGAAGAATTATTCAAAAATATCATAGTGCAAAGAAGCAGAGCTTATGTAAAACAAAGTATTGCCTTAGAAAATAGCGCAAAAAAAATAGAATTTCCGATAAGAGAAAAACCACAAGTAGTGCCATATTCATTAAAGAAAATTTATGGTTCGCTTTTGACGAAAGTTGAAAAAGCTTTTGACTCAGAAAAGCCACTTTTAAGATTACCGGTTTATTCATTATATGATAAAGACAAAAAAGGAAAGTACCTATATTTTATTGGTGACGAAAGTTCATTAGATGAAATGATGATAGGTAGAAGCATGCAAGTTGTAGCATTAATTAGAGTGTTATTACTTAAACGACTTGAAAGTTCTGTTGTTGCTTTTAGAGACACCTGTGAAAACTTGTTGCTTAAACTATATTCGTTTATTGAAAAACACGACGAAGGAACTGCACAACGATGGATGGACCAAAACAGTGATTTAATCAATCTAATTAAAATTAATAAAAATATAAATAATGACGATGATGATGACGAAGATAATTTACCTGAAGAATTAAAATTTGAATGGATTAAGTTAGAAGAAGAAAGATTCAATGTGCCTAGAATAGTAATGGATACATTATTAGATTTAAAGGAATTAGTTGATTTTTTAAATGATCTCGAAAATTTCGAGTTTAAAAAAGACGACAAAATTCAAGCACTTATAAACCTTCTAAATACAGATGTTGATTTAAAACAGGAAAAGGTAATAATATTCACTGAATTTATGTCTACAGCTAAGTATTTAGAAAAAACACTTAAGGAATACAAATTTCAAGATTTATTAGAAATAGACAGTAGCTATAAGGGCGATAGAGGACAAGTAATTAAACGCTTTGCGCCTTTTTACAATAAAACAACTGTAGAAGAATTAATAGATAATGGACAAACAGAAATAAGGATATTAATTGCGACAGATGTGCTTTCCGAGGGTATAAATTTACAAGATGCACGCCTTTTGATAAACTACGATTTACACTGGAATCCTGTTAGACTTATGCAAAGAATTGGACGTGTAGATAGAAGGATGGATGCCAAAATAGAAGACAAAATTAAAATACAATATCCTCATTTAGCATCTAAAAGAGGGATTGCTAAATATTGGAATTTTTTGCCACCAGATGAGTTAAATGAAATTTTAAGTTTATATCAAAAAGTAACAAATAAAACTTTACGCATTTCGAAAGTATTTGGAATTGAGAATAAGCAACTTTTAAAAGGTGATGATGATTATGAAGCATTAAAAGATTTTAATCACGAATACGAAGGTGAAACTTCAAAAGGTGAAGAAATTAAATTAAAGTATCAAGAGATTCTCGTTTCAGATCCATCTCTTGAAGTAAAATTAAACGCATTCCCTTTAAAAGTATTTAGTGGTAAGGTATCTGTTAAGCCGCATTCAAAAGGAGTTTTCTTTTGTTATCGATTGCCCATTAATTTAAAAAACACTAATGGCGAAACGAAATGGTCCTTAGATGAAGGACAAACTAATTGGTATTTTTTTTCATTGGAAAAAAAAGAAATTATTACCGATTTCATTAGTATAAACGAAATCATTTCTTGTGAAAAAGACGAGAAACGCATCATTAAAATGGAAAAACCTGACCTTATCAAAATAAAGAGCGCAATCGAAAAACACATAAAAAACTCTTATTACAGAGATAACCAAATACCCATTGTTGATGAAGAAGGGAATTCATTGAACGCAATTTTACTTACATGGATGGATGTAAATTAAAAAATAAAAAAACTTATGAATATCAAAGCAATTAAAAACATAAAAGATTTCTTTTCCTTAGCTCTTTTTTTGGCAGAAGAATTAAATTGGCCCATTGATCCTGAAAACACCAATGTTGAAGACTTAACTTTTGACTATGAACCCGATGAAATTGGATTAAGTGATGAATATGCGGCTAAAGTTAAAACCATTAAACAATTACAGCCCCTTAACAGCAATCAACCATGGAGTGTTTTTTGGATTGATTTTGAAAATAAAAAATTACCTCTTACCGTTCTTCGAAGAATCTTAAGTGCTTTCGTTCAAAAAAAACGAGGCAACAATCGTAACCTTGCAACAAAGGCACTTGAAGATATCATGTTTGTGTCTGGACATGGTGAGGACAAAAACAGAGCCATTACGTTTGCACATTTTAAACGCTTAGATGATGTGGAAACTATTCGTGAATTTTATTGGGATGGTCATGAAACAAAGTTTGATAATATTTCAAATTATTTAGAAAAATTAGAATGGCCAACCAATACAACTGATGTAGATGCATGGCGCGCAAAATGGAAAGGAGCATTCACAGGTTCAACTCGTGAAGCAATTTCAACTTCCGACCAATTGGCTAAAGCAATGGCAAGTATTGCCAAAAATATTAGAGATAGAGTTCTTGAAGTACTGTCAGTAGAAAGAAAAAATGGGCCAGTGCATAAGCTCTTTGACACTTTTAGAACTGGCTTAGTTCATGACATGACCGAAAAAGGGTTTGCTGATATGTATGCGCAAACCATTACTTATGGTTTATTTTCTGCCAGAACAATGGATACTGATGGACATTTTGAATTGCACGAAGTAATTGACTTAATTCCATCAACAAATCCATTTTTAAAAGATTTATTTAAAGAATGTTTAAAAACAGGTGATAACAAACATAAAATAGATTTAGATGAATTAGGAGTTGGAAGTTTGGTTGACCTTTTTGATAATTTAAATCGTTCTGATGGTACAGATACCATGCAGCGTATTTTAGAACAATTCGGTAGCCAAACACATAGTGGACAAGAAGACCCTGTTATACATTTTTATGAAGGTTTTTTATGTGAATATGATAGTATACAAAGAGTAGAAAAAGGTGTTTATTATACGCCCGACCCTGTGGTTAGTTTTATTGTTCGTTCAGTAAACGAGCAATTAAAATCAGAATTTGGATTAGAAATGGGGTTAGCAGATACTACAACATGGGCAGACATGGTTGCAAGTGGCAGAGCCGAATATCCTTTTGACCCAAAAACTAACAAAGTAAATAAAGAACAAGTAGACAAATTAAAGGGAAGAGCATTTGTTCAAATATTAGATCCTGCAACTGGAACTGGCACATTTATAAAACATGCTATTGAAATAATTCATGAAGAAGTAAAAGCAAAACATAAACGAGACAGAATAAAAACTGATTGGCTGGAGTATTGGAATGACTATGTTTATAAAAGCTTATTACCTCGTATTTATGGTTTTGAATTAATGATGGCATCGTATTCTGTTGCGCACATGAAAATAGGGATGTATCTTAAATCCTTAGGTTATAAATTCGAAAAAGATCAACGACTCAACATTTACCTTACAAACTCTCTTGAACCATACACGGCTAATAATAGTGCTAATTTATTTTTCACTTCTGTAGGGGCAGAATCAGCTGGTGCAAAAGATATAAAACAAAATAGATATTTTTCAGTTATCATTGGTAATCCTCCATATAGTGGAATTTCAAAAAATAAAGATCCATGGATTTCTAATTTGATTGAAGATTATAAATATGTCGATGGGGAACATTTCAATGAACGAAAACATTGGTTAAATGCAGACGAAATTAAATTTATCCGTTTAGGGGAATATTTGGTGAAACAGAATGGGTTGGGAATTTTAGCGTTTATTAATCCTCATGGTTTCTTGGATGGCCCAACACATAGGGGTATGAGATGGCATCTATTGAAAAGTTTTAACAAAATAAATGTTATTGATTTACATGGTAATAGTAATAAAAAAGAAACAGCACTTGATGGTAGTCTTGATGTAAATGTGTTTGATATTCAGCAAGGCGTTTCAATAAATATTTTCATTAAATCGAATCAAATAAAGAATAATGAACTTGGCATTGTGTTTCATTCTGACTTGTATGGAAAAAGGGAGTTTAAATATGACTATTTGGTTAATAACACATTGATTAATATTGAATTTAAACAGGTAAAACCAAATAAACCAAGTTTATTATTTGTCGATTCTAATAATCTTTTGACTACTCATTACAATAAATATATTTCAATAAATAAGTTATTTATCATTAATTCAGTTGGTTTTGTTTCTGCAAATGATGGTCTAAATATATCCTTTTCACGAAATGAGCAATTACTGAAAATAAACGACTTAATTGAAATGAATGAAAAAGCTTGGCGAGTTAAATATAAAAGACCTAAAGACGCAAGAGATTGGACATTCGATACCGCTAAAAAAGATGCTATAAATTTCTTAAATTCAGATAATTATATTCAAGCCTTATATCGACCATTTGATTATAGATGGACTTTATATACTGGAAATTCTAGAGGGTTGTACTCAAGCCCTCAACCTAAAGTAATGCAACACTTTATTAAACGAGAAAATTTAGGCCTTGTAACAGCAAGAAGTAATAAATCTGAAACTTGCGACCATTTTTTTATTTCTAAAAATATTATGGAAACAAAATGCGGTGAAAGAACAACCCAATCAGCAATTTTTCCATTATACACTTATCCTATCATTTCCTCTCAGCAAAGTTTAATAAAAAAAACTATAGTCAGACAGCCTAATCTAAACACAGAAATTGTAAATCAAATTGCTAAACATCTAAAACTTGATTACACCGTAGAAAAAGAAAATAATATTAATTCATTTTCTCCGATTGATATTTTAGATTATATATATGGGGTTTTGTATAATCCAACTTACCGTAAAAAATATGCTGATGATTTAAAAAGAAACTTTCCAAATGTTCCATATCCTAAAGACAAAGTAACATTTTGGCAGTTGGTAAAATTAGGCGGAGAAATAAGACAAATACATTTATTAGAAAGTGCTGTCGTAGATAATTTTATCACTCAATATCCTATAATAGGTGATAATATAGTAAATAAAAAAGCAAATTTTGAAGATGGAAAAGTATGGATAAATAAAACCCAATATTTTGATAATGTTCCTCTCGTAGCTTGGGAGTTTTTCATTGGTGGCTACCAACCAGCTCAAAAATGGCTTAAGGATAGAAAAGATAGAGAACTAAGTAAAGAAGATATAAATCATTATCAAAAAATAATTGTTGCACTTACGGAAACAGATAGGTTAATGAAAGAGATTGATAAGATTGAAATTGAATAATTTTTAAAAATATAATAAATAAATATGAGCTTCTACAAATACATTACTGAAAAACGAAATGATTCTCCAGAACTAAAAAAAACAATGGAGGCCGTTGCTAAAGATTTAATAAAATATAAAACCGATGAGTTAAAACCGGGCATTTTATTAGGTTTAATTCAGTCGGGTAAAACAAGAGCCTTTATAGGGGTTATAGCCAAGGGTTTTGATGATGGCTTTGATGTGGCCATTGTATTTACAAAAAACTCAGTAGCCTTAGTTGAGCAAACTATGAAACGTTTAAAAAGCGAGTTCGAAATGCCTATTGATCGAAACAAACTATATGTTTGGGATGTTATAAAATTACAAAGCACGCAACAACTAACAGGTTATGTTTTAAGCAACAAAATAATTTTAGTCGTTAAAAAAGAAAGTAAAAACTTAGAAAAATTACATGAAGTTTTTAAAAATCCCATCTTAAAAACAAAAAAAGTTTTAATTGTAGATGATGAGGCTGATATGGCAAGCGTTTCTTTTGTTGCTGATAAAACTAAAGAAGAAGGTATTGATTATGCCAAAGTAGCAGCAAGTATATCAAAATTAAGAAGCAATTTAAAAGGGAACAATAGTTTTTTACAAGTAACTGCAACGCCCTATTCATTATATCTTCAACCAGAAGATGGAAACATTAACAAAGATGAATATGCACCTCTTCGTCCTGCATTTACTCATTTATTAGAACCTCATCCCTATTACATTGGCGGTAAATATTATTTCGAAGATTCTTTAATACCAAATTCACAAGCTTCATATATTCATGTTCAGGTAAGTGAGGATGAACTTGGCTTATTAAATGGGAAATCAAAAACTAAAAACTCATACAATAAAAAGTTAATTGATAATATTTTAAAAACAAAAGCTCTCGAAAAATATAGGTTAGCCATTTATAATTTTTTAGTTGGTGGTGCAATACGTCAAATACAAGAAAAAGGAGATGATTTTTGGGCGAAGCCTTACCATTGTGCTTTTGTGTTGCACACATCCACTACCAAACAAATTCATTTAATGCAAAAAAATTTGACTGAGGATTTAATTTTAACCTTAGCCAAATTAAAATCAAAAGAGTTAAATGATATTTTTTTAGATTCATACACTAACTTATCATTATCAATAAAAGCTTCTAGAACAATACTACCAAAATTTCAACTAATCATTGATGCTATCTATAATGCTTTACAAAATAACAATGTAGGGGTAGTTGAAATAAATTCAGAAAATCAAGTTGCTGAATTATTAGGAGAAGATGGACAATTAAGATTAGATAATCCATTTAATATTTTTGTAGGTGGGCAATCACTCGATCGTGGGATTACAATCGACCATTTAATTGGCTTCTTCTATGGCCGCAGTCCTGGTACTTTTCAAATGGATACTGTTTTGCAACATTCACGTATGTATGGTAGCAGGTCGCACGAAGATTTAGCAGTAACTCGGTTTTATGCTTCTGCAAGAGTTTATGAAGCCATGAGAAACATGCATTGGTTTGATCAGGACTTACGTGAAAATATATCAAAAGACGTCAAAACAGCAACAGCTAGATTCATTGCAAAACAAGGCAATACAATTATTCCTGCAGGTCCAAATAAATTAAGAGCATCAAGTTTACTTTCCTTTAAAGCCTTTAGTCGTTTATTACCTATTGGTTTTCAAACAAGGTCAAACACTGATACCAGGCCGATAATTGAAAAAATTGATAAAATAATTGCAGCAAAAAGAGACCCAAACAAACCAAATTTTATAATTACAAAAAAAGAAGCAATAGAAATTATTGAGAACATTAGAAACACCTTTGCTTATGAAGGTCAATTTGGTAACAGAGGTTTAGAATGGGACACAGCACCATTTATAAAAGCCTTGGAATTAGCATTAGAAAAAAACAAACCAAATGAAGTAATTGTGTTTTATCAAGAAGGTCGTGAAGCTTCAAGATTGAAAAATCACGGAAACTCATTTATGGATGCACCTGATGATGGTAAAACCGATTTGCCAAAATCAAAACAACTAGCAAAATTTGGACCTGTATTAATGTTATTAAAACAAAAAGGAAAAAAAACAAGTGGTTGGAGAGATGCTCCGTTTTATTGGCCAGTTTTAATTATGCCAGAAAATATGCCAAATTATGTATATTGTGAAAGTTAAAATTTAGAAATTGTAAAAATAATAAAACCGTTAATTTAAAATAATAATCTAATGAGTAATATGACTTCACTTTCAGAAACTGAAATACTATTTTTTAATGCGGAAAATGACATTGCCCAATGGGTATAACTAATTTAATTTTAATCTAATTCAAATATGAAACATAACCCTCAATATTCCTTAAAACACCTTTCTGTTCGCGTGCCTTGGCATGATAATGAATGGAATGGTAGTATTTGTAATAATTCAAATGCCAATGGTGCTTGTTTGATACTAAAAAATTGCGCAATTAATCGCGATGATGAAAAAGAAAAACGTTTAGCGGGACAGTTATTGAAAGATTTGTCTGAGGAGGATTATCCTGTTTGTATTGGGGAGCGTGCAACTTTCATGGCATCTTTTCCTATTAATAAAACACTTAACCATCCTTATGTTGGAAGTTCTCCAACCACTCATGGTCATCTGAAACCAACTAATATTGTGTTTCCTGCACATTCTGCTGCTGCAGTCCCATATAATTGGATGCTAAAAGAAAATGCGCTGAAAAAAACAGAACTTTATAATTTAAACTTTGATGAGCAACGAGAACCCAAACTAGATTGGGCAAACAATGGTGATGGAACTTGGGTTCAGGAAATAAAAAACCAAATTGCTTTGCTTGATTGTTTTTTTGAACATTTGGAGGAAGAGACATCTTTAGTTTTTTTTTATGCTAAACAAGTTCCATTTTTTGAAGAATCAGGTCGTGTACTAGCAGGAGTTGGCCGTATAAATAAAATTATACCATCTGAACCTTATGAAGGATCAAATAGTAGTTTTGGTGCTGCTTATTGGGAACATATGATTATACACAGCATTAGACCAGATAATAAAAATGGGTTCTTGCTTCCCTATCATGATGCAATTGAATATCAAAAAACGCACCAAGATTTTGAAGTTTCTGATTTGGCTGTCGTTATTCCAAATGATAAAAGATTTGAATTTTCATACGCTGCAGAGCATGTTAGTAACGACAGCGCTATTCGTGTTTTACTTGATTGTATTAAAACTTTTGAAAAAGCTGAAGCACTTAATATTGGAAAAAATCATCAGGAAGCAATTAAATGGATACACAACGAAATTGCTCAACTTGAAAAACTTAGAGGTCATTACCCAGGAATGGGATCCGTATTATGCGCTTTTGGTATTGAAAAGGGGCACTTCGTTGCAGCAGAAATAATTAATAAATTAAAAGATGATAAAGAAAATCCTTGGTTGTTGTTCGAAAAAGCATTAGATAATCACAAAGATATCTTATCTGATAATTTAGCTGATCTTATTCCTTTCAATTCTAAAAAACTTTATAAAATACTTAAAGAAAAAGCAAATCCATTTCGAATTAAATTTCTTCATTTGCTAAGTCGTTTTGATTTAAATATAGAACAAGCTACATTATTGTTCGTGGAAGAAGATAGGATTGGGATTAGAATAAATCGAAAAGATGAAGAATATTTGAGTAATCCTTATTTGATTTACGAAGATTTAAGACATACGTTATTACCAGTTGCACTCTCTACAATTGATTTTGGGCTCTATATAAAAAATGCTCCTTCAAATATTTTACCTGATAAAATAGTTTATTCGGACCCTTTTGAATCACATCGTATTCGAGCACTTACAATTCTTCAATTGGAAATTGCCTCCATTAAAGGCCATACATTGCTGCCTAGAAAAGAAATAATTAAGCAAATTCGTGAATTGGCAATCTTGCCTTCCTGTCCAATTAATGCTGACTATTACGAATTGGCTGAAGATTGTTTTGCAGGAGCCATTGCGTTAGACGAAATGAAAGATGGTGAACGGGCTTACCAATTAGAAAGGTTTTCCCGCACGAAGTCGATAATTTCTAAGGGAATTCAAGATAAAATATCGGGCAAACGGTTAGACCTTAAAGCTGATTGGGATGTTTTGTTGGAAAATGCATTAAAAGAATTTACTTTAGGTCCACCCGATGAACAAGAGATTAAAGCAAGGAAAGAAAAAGCTGCTGCCCTAAAAGAAATTGCCGAATCCAGATTTTCTGTTTTAATTGGTCCTGCTGGGACAGGTAAAACAACATTATTGACAATTTTGGCTGGTCAAAAAGAGGTTGAGAACAACGGAGTGTTGCTCTTGGCCCCAACGGGAAAAGCGAGAGTTCGAATGGAAGAAGTTGCCAAAGGCCTAAAAGTTACCGCTCAAACTATAGCTCAGTTTTTAACTGGTTATAATAGATATAATGGAGAAATTCAACAATATATTTTGTCTGAAATGTATTGTGAAGGTAAATATGAAACTGTTATTTTAGATGAGGCTTCTATGTTAACTGAAGAAATGCTTGCTACTACTTTACATTGTTTGAAAGGAGTTAAGCGTTTTATTTTAGTTGGAGATCATAGGCAATTGCCCCCAATTGGGGCTGGAAGACCATTTGTTGACATCATTCATTTTTTGAAAAAAGATGGAATAGAAACAGCATATCCAAGAGTGGATAATGGGTATGCTGAATTAACAATTAAGCGGAGGCAAGGAGGTTCAAAAAGAGAAGATTTACAATTGGCTGAATGGTTTAGTGGGGAACCTTTAGAGCCAGGGGCAGATTCCATTATTAACCAAATTTTAACAATGCCAAATTCTAATTTTCTGAGAATGGAGAATTGGGAAAATGAAGCTGATTTTGACAAAATATTTGAAAAAGTTTTAGTTGAAGAATTAAACTTAGATTCTATAAATGATGTAAATAAATTCAATCAAACTTTAGGTTCTGACCCAAGTGGAACCTGGTTTAATTTCAGAGAATCCGCAAAGGCTGCTGAGAGTTGGCAAATTCTTTCACCTATTAAGGAAAAACTTTTTGGAGTTAAAGCAATAAATAGAAAGATTCATAAATTATTCAGAGCTGAAAATGTAAAATTTGCAAGGCAGCAGTGGGGAGGTAAAACACCTTCTCCAATTGGATTAGAAGAAATTGTTTATGGCGATAAAGTGATTAATCTAATGAATAAAAAACGCAAAGATGTTTGGCCAGCAGAAAATAGCTTAAGCTATGTTGCAAACGGTGAAATAGGAATGGTTATTGGCCAATTCAAAACTGCAAAGATGACGTTCAAAGGAAAACCTCAAAATACTGAAATTGAATTCACATCTCAAAAAGGTTATAAATACACTTTCAAAGGTTGGGAGTTTCGGGAAGAAGGTGACTCACCTTTGGAATTAGCATATGCCTTAACTGTTCACAAGGCTCAAGGTAGCGAATTTGGAAAAGTATTTTTGATTGTTCCTAATCCTTGTATTCTTCTGTCAAGAGAAATGCTCTATACTGCACTAACAAGGCAAAAAGACAAAGTAATTGTGTTATATCAGGGCAGTTCTTTTGATATTAAAACTTTAGCCTCTCCTTTGAAATCGGATGCATTAAGAAGAATAACTAATTTATTTTTCAAACCTGAATTGGTGGAAATTGAGGGACAGTATTTGGAGAAAAATTTAATCCACCAAGCAAGCGATGGAAAAATGCTTCGCTCGAAAAGTGAGCAATTGATTTATCAAAGATTGATTGATAAGAAATTAAATCCATTGTATGAAAAGAAACTTATAATTAAAGAGGTCGAAAAATTACCCGATTTTACTATTGAAAATGAAGATTCCGGAGTAATATATTATTGGGAACATTGCGGTATGTTAAACGACTCTGAGTATACGCAAAGATGGGAAGAAAAGAAAAAATGGTATATTGAAAACGGAATACTACCAATTGAAGATGGAGGAGGACCTAATGGTTCTTTAATAATTACTGAAGATAAAATGCAAGATGGAAGTTTAAGAGGGGCTATTTCTATAAAAGAGGTGGATGAAATAATTAAGAAAATATTTAATATTTAAGAATATATTAGAGAGGATTAATTTCTTTGTAATTTATTTATAATTTGAAAGAATAATAATCTCAATTTTCAATTAATTAATTTGACACGTCTTTGCTTTTATTTTAATAAAATTTTAAAATTAGCTATACTTCGAACCTACTCGAGGGGATGCGAAAATATTGAGACAGTTCCGCAATTTTTCAGGAAAATGCGGGCCGAAAAAAGTATATACGCACTGTTATCAAGGTATATATGCTATCTTAATTTGTATTACAATGTATTATAATTTATAAAAAAAATACATTTACCAGGCCCAGTTTTAAATTCTGTGATCAATTGTCGAAGAAGATTAAAAAACAATTGGTCTTTTAATCAACATTAAAATAGCTATTGCGAGTTAAAAAAAAGAAATAAAGTTAATTGAACTTGCTAATCAAATATTGGAGAATTAACTAGTAAACACAATGATAATTTTTTGGTGAATTAAATTTATTATTATTAAAAAAAACATCTTAAGAAGATATTTTTTAGCCTATTTTGATTTTGTTATATCATGAATAAAAAAACAAAAATTGAAATAAAAAAGACAATAAAAATTACTGAAGCAGGTTATGCTGTTTTAAAAATAAGACAACATCATTTAGTTAAAATATAAGAACAAGATATTTCTTTTGAAAACAAATAGGTTAGAAAAAATCTGATGTTTTAAATATAACACAACGAATTATACCTTAAAAAATGACTTATAAAATTCAAATACATTTGAATTCATAAAAACGTAAAAATATTTAATTTTTATATTTCCGAGAAATTTGGAAATAAAATGATTAAAAAATAAAAATAAATTTTCCTTAAATAGCTTTTTTTAATAAACTTAACACTTCCATTTATGATTTTAAAAGCATAAAATATGAATCAATTTTTTAATTATTTAAATTTCTAATTAAATAATAAGTTCTTTTATTTTCAATTGAGTCCAATTCAATGGAATAATTTTCGATGATGACAGAGTAAAAATTTAATTTATTTCGTGGTGTTACCACGGTGAAGGCATCAAAGTGGTAATTTACTTTATCTAATACTTGTCGAGCAACAATTGTTGTTCTGTCGCCATTTAAAATGTTTCTTATGTTTTTTAAATTTATACGAATTTTAGCTTTATTACTAAATATATCATTTTCAGTTTCTCCATTTAGTACTAATCGTTTATATCGGTTTTTGCACCAATCTTTTTTACCATTTTTTGATGGGCAGTATTCTCGATTAATGTGATTCGCCGTAAATTGTAATTTACAATACGGGCATTCACGGTAATATTCACCCCTTGGGTCCATGTCTATTTCGCTCATTATATTTCTCCTTTTCTCTTTTTAAGTTCCATTTCTACAACAGTTGGTCGCCCAATTTTCATCCATAATTGAAGTTCTGCGCGAGAAAACAAAAGTGGTCTTCCTCTGGTTATGGAAGGTAATTCAAGGCGAGAAACCTTACTATAGATTGATTTTTCTCTTAGGCCAGTTAATAAACTAGCGTCAGCCAAATGAATTGTATCAGTCTCTTCTTTTTGATTTTCTAGACGGTTATCACTGGCAACCTTTTGAACTAGGTCTAACAATTTTTGTTCGTGAGCTTCATTTTGAAGACTCAGAAACTCCTTTATTGATAAGGAATACAATGGGCGATTTAAATCTGTCATGTTTTATTTGTTTAATAACTGCAATATAAAAATAATGCTCTATGCCCTTGTCTATAATGCGCATGGTAGATGGGCATCGCTTATCTGGCCTTAGAAAGATCCAAATACCTGGATAAATAATACTCTTCTTCTTGACGTGGTTTTTTACCTAATTCTAACTGATCTATTTTATATTGCTTGTAAGGTTTTACAAATTTTATGTGTATTAACGATTTTATTGTTGCAATTTTCGAATCACGTTCTTGAACATTTTGCGATTTGAAAAACTTAAAAAATATCTTTGCCCCTTTTTTAGTGGTTCTCGCATTTAATTTATTTTCCTTATCAGGATAACTTTTAATATCTATCGGAGGTTTGTCTATTAAGCCTTCAAATACATCTAAAGTGTTTTTAAAGTTTGTGCCTGCAAGTTGACTAACAATTGCTTGAACCAAATACTTACCTTTTAATTTCATTACTTCTGAGGGCAATTTTTTAATACCTTTCTTCAATTTGCTTTTATCATCATTTTTATAAAGCGCTTTAAAATCAATACTAATCATAACTGGAATAACCTCTTTCTTCATCATCTTACTAATAAAACCCCTTAGTTCTTTAGTTCCATTATAATTGTGCTTTAGCATTAATGCATATCTTTTATATTGATGTTCCTCCTGACGTTCAGCATTCATCAAATCAACTAACGCACCTAGGTATTGATAATCAATATTTTCAATTTGTAATAAGTCTTCTAATTCATCACCCCATATTTTCCAGGCCTTTAACGTATCTTTATAATCGCTCTTCCAAATGGAAGCCAAATATTTTTTTACTAAAGGGTTTTTTAACAGTGCTAGTTTCTTTGATTTCTTTGCCATTCTTATTTAATTTAATGTGGTTTATATCATTCCGTTTATAAAAGTATATTGATTTTTTCGCAGTTCAAAAAGTGTAAATTCAAAAGACATCTCCGTTTATAGAGTTTGTTTATAAAAAAAATCAACTAGTCAATACGTTAAGCGAATTACCAACAAACAAAAAATAATTTTTTTTAATATACGTTTGTACAACTATTTTTGTTGATTTTCGCTTTTACCAAAATTCAATTGCGGTATTGATCTTGCAGCTTCAACTTTTTTACTGTCTACAATCTTAGCATAAATTTGAGTTGTTTTCAATTCTCGGTGCCCAAGCATTTTACTAACTGTGTAAATATCCGTTCCGTTTTCTAGGAGGAGCACGGCATTCGAATGCCTGCTGCAATGAAATGTGATTTTCTTTTTAATTCCCGCATCAGCAATCCATTTATATAAACCAACGTTTATATATGCGCTGTATTTTAATCCTACAAATATTCGCTGATCATCAGCACCTCTTTCTCCAAGTAATTCTAAAGCTTGACCGCTAATAGGTAAGTATTCTTTACCGCCCGTTTTTTGTTGTCGAAAAGATAATTCGTGTCCACGTTTTTCGGAAGTTCTCATGTTTATCCAAGTTAATCGTTGTATGTCACTCCAACGTATACCAGTTAAACAAGCAAAGAGAAATGCTTTTTTTAAAACTGGATACATGCAATCAGTCTCAACCAATTTTTGAATTTCCTCTATGGTTAAAT
>Ga0214919_10006278_pt1 | contig 16394 bp, 10 predicted proteins | sample LL1503_MetaG_FD_177994 | JGI IMG/M metagenome (GOLD analysis project Ga0214919, IMG submission 177994) | Freshwater microbial communities from Lake Lanier, Atlanta, Georgia, United States - LL-1503 | ecosystem: Environmental > Aquatic > Freshwater > Lake | place: USA: Georgia | collected... | reverse complement strand
TTTGTTCGTCGTGGTTCTTTGGAATGAAAACTTCTTCAATTGCAATTGCATGGTTTTGGCTGTAATGTTTGACAATTTTTTCAATGTTTCCCCATGATGTTTTTTGCTTAACAAGTGCTTTGCGTGAAAATGCACCAGAGAGTTTTAAAATTGCCGAAAGGGCATTGGTTCGTGAAATATTTGTGTTGATATCGTAAAATGCTTCTTGAATTTTACTCAAATATAGATCGCAAATGTATTCAATCGTTGCCTTGTCGCTTTCGTTGAATCCTCCGCTTGAAAATTTCTTCAAGACGGATGATATTAAGAACATATACGATGTAATATCGGCAAAGCGCGATGAAAGAAATTCCTTACGCTTCAATGCACCGCCATATGTTATCATTGCGTAATCGGTTAATGTTGCAAACCTTGCTGAAATATAATTCAGTTTTGCGTTGTATTTTTGAATGATATTTTTTTGTACAGGCCTTGAAAATCTCCCAGATGTTGCACCAAGAAAGAATGTTCTAACACAATTTGAGGCAAAAGAAGAGATATGCTTCCAAATATTTTCATCAAATTCATGAATATTGTTGTCCTTAATTGCACGAATTTCATTTAGAATGTGTGGATGGCAACGAATTACACCTTGTCCAAATTGTAAAAGACTTCTTGTCAAAACATTCGCACCTTCAACCGTAATTCCAATTGGTGAAGCAAGGTATAAATTTGCAATTAGGTTTTTTTCACCCATACAAATTGCGGAACCAGCTAAAATATCCATTCCGTGATTAATAATGTCGCGTGAATGTTCCGTTGCGTGGTATTTCACAATTGCATTTGCAATTGATGGTGTGTGACCGGAACCAACTGCTGATGCGACAAATGTTCGCATTGCATCAATTGCGTATGTTTTTGCGAACATATCGGCAACTTTTTCCTGAATTGCTTCAAATTTTATTAATTGTAAGCCAAATTGTTTGCGAGCAGATGCGTGAAATAGTGCTACATATGATGCTAAAATTGAACCACCATAAGAAATTGCCGGCAATGAAATTCCCCTTCCAACCGCAAGGCATTCCATTAGCATTTTCCAACCTTTTCCAATCCCTTCAATTCCACCAATAATTCCTTCTTCAACATCAATAACAATATTTTTACCCCATAGTGGTGAATTAATGAAGGGGACTCCCATTGGTTTGTGTCTTCTACCTCTGGTTAAACCTTCAGTTTTGCCGTCAATTAAAGCACAGGTAATTCCTGTTGAAATATGTGGTGGAAGTAGGTGGTGTGGGTCGTTCATTTGAAATGCAAGCCCAAGAACTGTTGCAATTCCACCAAGAGTTATGTATCTTTTTTGAAAATTGAGTTTTACTTTTAACTTGCCATCGTCTCCCATAAAAACATCGCCATATGCACCAATTGAAGCGGCATCACTTCCTGCTGTTGGCTCGGTTAATGCAAAGCAGGGAATATCCGTTCCATTGGCAAGGCGTGGAATGTAGAAGTTTTTTTGCGATTTCGTTCCGTATTTTAAGATTAATTCCGCGGGACCAAGTGAATTTGGAACCATTACGGTAATTGAAAGAACTTGTGAGCGAGTTGCCAACTTTGCAACAACCTTACTTTGAGCAAGCGGTGAAAATGCAAGCCCTCCGTATTCTTTTGGTATAATCATTCCAAAGAACTTTTTTGAACGAATGTAATTCCAAACTTCAGTTGGAAGGTCTTGAAGTTCTTGAATTTTTTGATCGGTAACCATGTTGCACAGTTCTTCAACTTCGTTATTTAGGAAATCGTGCTCTTCTTGAGAAATTTCGCTGTACGGTTCTTTAATTATTCGTGTAAAATCGGGCTTTCCTGTAAAAAATTCACCCTCAACCCAAACAGTTCCAGCATTAAGTGCAATTTCTTCAGTTTCTGAAATTTGTGGCAAAAGGTTTTTCGCGCGAATAATTTTTAATAAAATTAAACTTATTGTAAACTTTCGAATGATTGGCGTTAGAAGTATTAATGAAAATGGTACTGTGAAGTACAATGCCTTTGGAAGGAGTGTCCAGAATATTGCATTAATTGTGACGAATAGAATCCACCCTGAAAAACGGTTGTAAAGAGTGATTAATGTGATGAATGATAAAATGGAAAGCATAAGAATTGCCGTTTCAACTGTGTTCATAGGTCAAATGTATCGTAAAATTTAGCGTTACTTCTTGCAAGAAGTGAAAGAAGTTTTGATGGTTCGAATCTTGTATTTTTTTCTGTAAGTCTTACAAGTTTTTCGTGGATTATTTTTGTTCCGATGGAATCTGCGTATTTTAAAATTCCACCACGAAATGCGGGGAAGCCGGCACCCATAATCATTGCCATATCAAGATAGTGCGGGTTTTTAATAAATCCCTCCTCAAGAATTCGTGAAGCTTCGTTAATCATAATAAGTGTTGTTCTTTCAAGAATTTCGTTTTTTGAAAGTTTTTTTATGCGTTTTTTTGTGATTTTTGAATTAACTTTGCCATTTTTGTAAAAACCTTCACCACTTTTTTTACCAAGAAGCCTCATTGTTTTGAATGTGGTATCAAGAAGAATTGATGGTTTCATTCGATCTCCGTATGAATTATGAAGAATTTTTGCAACCTTATAACAAACATCAAGACCAATTTCATCTGCTAATTCAAAAGCACCCATTGGCATTCCAAATTCCTTTAAAATATCATCGATTTGTTTGATATCAGCACATTCTTCAAGGCAAAAAAGTGCTTCATTCATAAATGGAAGAAGAATTCTGTTTACAACAAATCCGTTACAATCACCAACGGGAATTGCAACTTTTCCACATTTTCTTGCAAGTTGCATAACTTTTGAAACCGCCTCATGGCTTGAAAATTCTGTTGCAACAACTTCAACAAGAGGCATTTTGTTTACAGGATTGAAAAAATGCATTCCAACAACGTTTTCTTTGCGAAGTAGGGGTTCTGCAATTTCGGAAACTCGAAGCGATGATGTATTTGTTGCGATAATTGCAGTTTTTTTAATTTTTCTTTCAAGTTCTTGTAAAACGGAATGCTTAACGGAGATGTCTTCCACAACTGCTTCAATAATAATATCACAAGCTGACATTCCATTTAATTGAATGGTTGATGTTACTCTTGATATATTGATTTCAGCTTGTGATTGTGTGATTTTGTGTGATTTGACAAGGGATTTGTAGTAATCACCAATTTGCCTAAATCCAAGCGTTATTGCATTCAATGTGATATCTTTCATGCGAACATTAATTCCGTTTGAATTCAACAAAAATGCAATTCCACCACCCATAACTCCGCTTCCAATGATAGTTGAAGATTCAATTGGTTCAACTTTGTCGCTATATTCTTTTTTTAGAGCTTCATTTGTGAAAAACAACGAAACCAAGTTTTTTGATATATCGGAGGATGCAAGTTTTGAAAATTCCGTTGCTTCAATTTCAAGACCCTTTTCAATTTTTGTTTTCAAAGTTTTATTTAAAACTGAAATTGCAACAAGTGGTGCTGGATAGAAGCCTTTTGTTTTTTTAATAACAGATTTTTTTACAAAAGAAAAAATAATATTTGGAAAGTGCTTTTCAATAAAAGAAGGTTGATATTTGTTTTTTATAACATAAGATTTTGGATTTTTTGAGATATCTTTTTGCATTGCATTAAGAACCTCGTAAGCCATATTGTTGTGGCAAAGTTCGTGAACAAGCTTCATTTTTTTTGCTTTTTTGCCATCAATTGCTTTGCCTGTAAGGATTAAATCAAGGGCGTTTTTTAAACCAACAAGCTTTGGAAGGCGTTGAGTTCCGCCAAATCCTGGGATAAAACCAAGGTTTACTTCCGGAAGTGCAAGTTTTGTTTTAGGGTTTGTTGTTGCAATTCTGAAATCACATGCAAGAGCAAGTTCAAGTCCGCCACCCATACAAGCTCCGTTAATTATTGCGTATGTTGGAACTTTAAGTTTTGCAATTTTATTTAAAATGCTCTGCCCCATCGTTGCCTTTGCGTAGGCATCGCTTTGGCTTGATATCGTTTTAATTTCGTTGATATCGGCACCAGCAATGAAACAACCTTCTTTAGCAGATTCAAAAACAACAGCCGCGATGGTTTTATCCATTGAAGCATTTGAAAGAATTGTGCTTAGTTCGAATATTACTTGTGAACACAATGTGTTTACGGAAGAGGTTTGGTTATTAAAAATGATGTGCAAGTTTTGACCTTTTTTGACGCATGATATATAATTTATCTCTTCTGAGTAGTAGGCATTTTCCATAATGTGTTCTGTATTCATTTGCTTTCCAAAATAAATGTTGCGCCTTGTCCACCGCCAACACAAAGTGTTGCAAGGCCGTTTTGTAAATTTTTGCGTTTTAATTCTTTAAGAGTGTGAAGAAGAATTCTTGTGCCGGTTGCTCCAACTGGGTGCCCAAGGGAAATTGCTCCACCATTTAAGTTGAGTTTGTCTATGTCAATTTCTCCAAGTTTTGAATTTCCATTAAGATTTGCGTCAAAGAACGATTGTGAATCCATTGCTTTAATACACCCAAGTGCTTGAGCCGCAAACGCTTCGTTAAGCTCTATTAAGTCGAAATCCTGAAGTGATATGTTGTTTTTTCGAAGAACTTTATTTGTAGAAAAAACAGGACCAAGACCCATTCTTGTGTTATCACACCCTGCGAAGGCGAAATCCTTGATGTAACCAAGTGGAGTTATTCCAAGTTTTTTTGCGAATTCTTCAGATGCAAGAATTAATCCACAAGCTCCATCTGTAATTTGAGATGAATTACCAACCGTAACGGTTCCGTTGTTTTTCTCAAAAAATGGCTTTAATTTTGCAAGAGCGACCTGTGTTTGATTGTTGCGAATTCCGTCATCGTTTGAGACAATTGTTTTTGCTTCCTTGGAAAATATTGGTGAAATTTCGTTTGTAAAAATACCGTTTGTTGTGGCAAATTCAGCTAAATTATGGCTTCGTGCGGAAAAATCATCCTGTTCTTGTCTTGAAATTACAAAATCGTTTGCAATGTTTTCAGCAGTTAATCCCATTATAAGATTGCAGACGGGGTCGGTTAATCCAAGCTTAATTCCAATTTCTGGTGCAAAATTGTGCGGGCGAAACTTTAAAATGTTGCCTAATTTTTCTTTGAATGTTCGTGATTTGAAAAGATTTTCAAAAATTGTTTGAGTTTCCTTCTTGAATAATAATGGAATGTTACTCATTGATTCAACGCCAAGGGAGTAGTATAAATGACCTTCGTTTGCACGAATTTTTGTAACGGCTTGTGCTACCGCCTCCATTCCGGAAGCACAATTTCTGTGAACTGTGAATGCTGGGATTGATTTATCAATACCAGATTGTAGAGCAATTACCCTTGAAATGTTTGCAGCATTTGCGGGTTGGGATGTATTTCCTGTAATAAATTCTGCGATGTGTTTGCGAAGAAATGGATAGCGTGAACATATTTCATTTGTAACTGCAAGACCAAGTTCAACGGCAGTTGTGTTTGAAAGGCTTCCACCCGCTTTGATGAATGGTGTGCGAAGGCCGTCAATAACGGCAATTCTTGCCCTTGGATTTTGATTGTAGGACATTGACTTCATAAAATATATAATTTATTGTCTTTTTTTCAAAATGCAAAAGTCAAGAAATATCTTGCAAAATAAAAATATACGATTTATTCACATCAATAACTAATTAAGGGTTGAAAAATGATATTTCAAATATTATTTACCGTTTTAATCTTTTTTGCGTTTGTGCTAAAATCAAGTGCGGAAAATCGCAATGAAGTTGTATATAACAAAAATGAAATTATTACAGACGATATCGTTCGCAAAAGCATTTATCCCGTCAACAGAATTGCAATGGCACGAAACGCTGATTACATTGATCTTGCACAATATTTGGTTCTTCGCGAAGAAGATAGGGCACTTAAACCTGAAAGAGTTGTGTTAAATTCTGCAAATCATATTGAGCAAAAGTCTTCAGATGAATATTTTGGGATAAATCAGGATTTTTTCTACAAAAATGGAATTTATATGGTAAAATCGAATTGGTCAACAATGCATGGGGTAATTCGTGAAGATTGGTATGATGTTGTAAACGGATACGCTTCTGTGTGCAAAAAAATTCAATTGCAAAGCGATTCAATGCCGGTTAAATCTGCTTTTGTGCAAATTGGTAATGTTGGAAATTTGAAGTCTATTTGCAAAGATATGGATTCAATTAAAAATAGAAATGAAAGCGACATTGCTTCATATTTTGTGAACAATTTTACGCCGTATATGATTGGCGATGATGAGTTGAATAAAACATATGGAACATTTACTGGATATTATTACCCAATGTTAAATGCAAGCAGGGAAAGAACGGGGAAGTATAGGTATCCCATTTATAAAAAACCGAAGGAATGTAATGCAAGCGTGCCTTGTTATTCAAGAGAAGAAATTGAAAATGGTGCCCTTAATGGAAAGGCTTTGGAAATTTTCTGGGTGGACGATTATGTTGATCTATTTTTCCTTCACATACAAGGAAGTGGGGTTCTGAACTTGCGTGAAGGGGGGCAGGCTCATGTAAAATTTTCGGCGAAAAACAATCAGCCGTATGCCTCTATTGGGAAGTATATGACAGAAAAAAAATATATTAAACGCGGGGAAGATTCAAGGGCATTTTTGCGGCACAACCCAAGAATTGCAAATGAAATTATGAATATTAATAAATCGTATATTTTTTTTGAAGAAAATCATGAAAAGTCCGTTTTGGGTGCACATGGTTCGGAATTGGTTGATGGAAGATCTTTAGCTGTTGACAACAAGTTTATTCCATACGGTTTGATGCTTTACCTTGACACCAATGGAAGGTCTCAAGTAATGTTTTCGCAAGACACCGGTTCCGCAATTAAAGGTAAAATTCGTGGCGATATTTTTGTTGGAAAGGGTTTTGACGCAGGTGAGCAAGCTAAGAAAATATATGCTAATGGATATTTATACATTTTGGTGCATAAAAATCAGAAGATTGAAGTTATTTAGTATTTGACTTTTATTATTTTAAAACTAAGTTGAACTTGAAGATCTTTTAAAATTATGTCAAAAAAAATCGCGAATAAGAATAATGCCGTTGAGCAAATGGCCGAACAAGACCCGGATTCCATACTCAAGTATATTAAACCACTTATAGAATCCGGTAAAACTGATGGCTACATTACATACGATGACCTAAATAAGGCACTTCCTGTTAATTGCAGTGAGGAACTTTACACAACGGTAATTTCATTTTTAGAGGATTTTGATATAACGGTTCTGAAAGCTTCAAAATCACCATCTTCAGCAATTGAACCAGATAGTGAGGATGCGGAAGAAAAGGTTGAAGATGAAGTTTTTACGGGTGCGACGCAAAATGCGACAAATCTGTACATGACAAAAATGAGTAACATTCCACTTTTGACAAAAGAAAGTGAAATTAATATTGCTAAAAGAATTGAAGACGGTAAAAACGGAATTTTGCAATCAACATTGAAAATTCCCCACGCTTTGAATAAAATTATTGCACTTTATGATGAAATCGTAAATGGGCAAATTTTATTAAGAGATGTCATTGAAGTTGACGCCTTATATCGCGATCTTCACACAATTGATGATGTTTTCGCACAAAAAGAGGAAGACATTGACGAAGATGTTGATTCCGAAGATTTCGATTCCGAAGATTTTGAAGAAATTGATGAAACAATTGCTCAACTTGAAAACGAGGGAACAATTTCCGTAAGCGTAATGGAAAGGGCGTTGACTCAGCATGTAATTACATGTCTTGGAAAGGCGATTGAAAAAATTCAAAAAGTGTTAAATGTTGTTAAGGTGAATTCAAAGGATATTTCCTCCCCAAAAATTTTACTACTTTTGAATGATATTTTCGATGAAGTTAAGGCAATTCGTTTGAATCAAAATATTATTGGTGAAATTTCTGCGGAAATTATTGAAATTAATAAGTCTATTATTGAAATTGAAAAAGAAATTATTGATATTTTTGAACTTTCTGGAATTAAACGAGATGTAATTTTTTCAAAAATTCTTGCCGATGGAATTGATAGCACAAAATGGCTTGAAAGCTTGGTGAAGTCTTCTGTTAAATCAATTGAAGCTGCTGTTGTAAAAAACAAGGAAAAATTGGAAAATATTGCCGAAAGAATTGCATTTATTAAAAATAAACACACAATTATTGAAATTTCAGATTTCAAATCTTTGGTTGCTTCTGTACAAAAAAATTCAAGGGAAACACAAAAAGCAAAAAAAGAAATGATAGAAGCCAATCTTAGGCTTGTAATTTCTATTGTTAAGCGTTATGGAAGTAAAAATGTTTCATTCTTGGATTTAGTTCAGGAGGGAAACATGGGTTTAATTAAAGCCGTTGATAAGTTTGAATATCGCAGAGGGTGTAAGTTTTCAACTTATGCAACATGGTGGATTAAACAAGCGATTAACCGTGCTGCAATTGACCAAGGAAGGCTTATTAGAATTCCGGTTCATATGGTTGATGATGTCTCGAAAATGAACAAAATTATTCGTGACCTTCGCAAAAAGCTTGACCGCGAACCAACGGTGAAAGAAATTGCAAAGAAAATGTGCGTTCCGCCTGAAAAAATTTCAAAAATGCAACGAATTGTGACGGATCCTGTAAGTTTGGAAGCACCGATTGGTCACGATAACGATAACACATTTGGTGATTTCATTGAAGATAAAACCTCAACTTCACCGTTTCAGGCCGCTTTGGAGAAAGATCTTAAAAAATTGACAAGAAAGCTTCTTTCGGAACTGACACTTCGTGAAGAAAGAGTTCTTCGTATGCGCTTTGGTATTGATATGAATAGAGATCATACCCTTGAAGAGGTTGGTGAACAGTTTGATGTTACTCGTGAAAGAGTTAGGCAAATTGAAGCAAAGGCTTTAAGGAAGTTGCGTCACCCTGTAAGGTCAAGCTACCTTAAGGATTACATAAAAAGTGATACAGATGAATAATTAGTTTATTTAAAATGATTGAAAATTTTTTGAAAAATAGTCCTTTTTTTAGTGACTGCAAAATTGTTTCGGAATTTAATGAAGAAACCATTTACTACTTTCAACCATTGCAAATTCATCACTTTCTTGATTTCCTCAAAGATTCTGGTGAATTCCAAATTCTTATTGATGTTTGTGGTGTGCATTGTCCTGTAAATGAAAAGCCTTTTGAAGTTGTTTATCATCTTCTTTCGATAACGCAAAATCAAAGGGTTCGAATTATTGTTCAACTGAATGAAGGCGAAGAAGTGCATACCGTTGATGGAATTTACGAAAGTGCTTGCTGGTTTGAAAGAGAAACTTATGATATGTATGGTATTGTTTTTGCTGAAAGCAAAGACGGAAGGAGGATTTTAACAGATTACGGCTTTGAAGGTTTTCCTCTTCGCAAAGACTTCCCATTAACAGGACACACAGAAGTTCATTACGATTCAATAAGGGGTGAAGTTGTTTATGCTCCGGTTTCCCTTGCTCAAGACTACAGAAGTTTCGATTTCACATCAAACTGGAGTGGTGTAAAATAGTTATGAAGGATTTAAAGGATTTGCGTCTTGAAATTGACAACCTTGATAAAGAAATAATTGAGCTTTTTGTTAAGCGTTCGGAAATTGTAAATCAGGTAAAAATACTTAAGGATTCTCCGCCACAAAACACTCAAAGTTTCACCCTTCATATAAGACCCGACCGCGAATTTGATGTCATACAAAATGCCCTAAGGCTTTCCGAGCAATCAAAATACTCGCATAAATTCTTTTTTCACACTTGGCGTGGTGTAATTGCTGCTTCAAACTTTCTTGAACAAGATTTGAATTTAATTTCTAATTGTGAAGTTTCAAAGTATTCGCTTTATGAATATTATGCAATGCAAAAGGAAGTTGCTACTATGGATATTCAAAATGCTTTTGAACGCGTTGAAAAGGATGAATTTCATATTTTGGCATTTCATCAAAATAATTGCGTGGCATTTGAAATTTTGAAAAAATCGGAAAAAATTAGAATTTTTGCACAATGTGCAAATAATGTTTTTTTGTGTGGGAAGGTTTTGAACCACAATTTTGAAAAACCGGCAATGGCAGTGAGTATTTCAGAAACGCAACATTGCATAAACCAAATTGCAAAAGTTTATACCACTGAAGATTTAACACAATCGCACCTTGGTGCCTTTTACCCTTACTCTATATAACGCTTTCAATCAATGCTTTGAATATTGGCGAAACTTTGAAAAAAGTTGACTGAAATTCAGGGTGAAATTGCACACCAACAAAAAATTTGTGCGATGGAATTTCAATAATTTCTGGAAGATTGTCCTTCGATATGACGGAAAAATTCATTCCATTTGCTTCAAATTTCTCTCTATAAGAAGCATCAACTTCGTAGCGGTGGCGGTGTCTTTCTGAAAATTGCTTTCCATAAATTTTGTAAGCAAGTGTGGATTTATCTTGAATTTCAGCAGTATAAGAGCCAAGCCTCATTGTGCCGCCAAGCTCCGTTTCCATTGTTCTTTTTTCAATTTTGCCGTCTTTTTCAAATTGCTCAATAATATCAACAATCTTCACAGATGTTCCATGTGGAACAGTTTCTTCCCATTCTGCGGAACAAGCACCCGCAATTTTAAGTTCATTTCTTGCAAATTCAGCAACCATCACTTGCATTCCAAGGCAAATTCCAAGTGTTGGAACATTATTTTTTCTTAAAAACTCCGCCCATTTTATCTTTCCCTCAATTCCACGAATTCCAAAGCCACCGGGAATCACCGCACAATTTGCGCCTTTGAAGTCTTCAATTGTTGGAATTTTGGAATCGAAATCTTCGGAATCTATCCAAATAATTTCGGGATACTTCCCAAACGCAACACATGAATGTTCCAATGACTCACAAATAGATTTATAAGCATCTGCGTGGTGAGTGTACTTTCCAATTACTGCAATTGTGATTCTATTTTTTTCTTTTTTTGCATTTTGAAGCTTGGTTGTATATTCTTTGAAGTGATCAAGGTTTGGTTTTTTTTCTTCATTTATGCCAAAATGTTCCAAAATTACCTTGTCCATATTTTGTTCAAGGTAAAGCGGTGGAATTTCATAAATTGATTTCACATCAAGTCCTTCAAATACCGATTCTTCATTCACATTGCAAAAAAGAGCAATTTTCTTACGGTTTTCTTTGCCAATGTGAACGGAGGACCTGCATAAAAGTGAATCAGGAGCAAGACCAATCGACATCAATTCCTTAACGGAATGTTGAGTTGGCTTGGTTTTTATTTCCTTTGATGGTGCTAAATATGGAACATAAGTTAAATGTATAAGCATTGTTTTATTTTTATTTTTCTGCCGAATTTGCCGAATTGTTTCAAAAAATGGAAGGGCTTCAATGTCTCCAACTGTTCCACCAACTTCGCAAATAATAAAATCTGCTTTTTTTGGATTGTGAGTAATGAATTCTGAAATAAGATTCGTGACATGAGGAATGGTTTGGACGGTTTTGCCTAAATATTTCCCCTGTCTTTCGTTTTGAATTAACTTCTGGTAAATTTTCCCCGATGTAATATTACTTTCCTTTGATGTCAAAATGCCGGTAAAGCGTTCGTAATGACCAAGGTCAAGGTCGCATTCTCCGCCGTCGTTTGTAACAAAAACCTCTCCGTGTTCAACTGGATTCATTGTTCCGGGATCGATGTTGAGGTATGGGTCAAGCTTTTTGAGGAAGACTGTGTATCCCATAGATTTTAAAATTGCACCAATTGAAGCTGTGGTTATACCCTTTCCAAGCGAGGAAACGACTCCGCCTGTTATGAAAATGAATCGTGTCATAATATGTTTATTTTATTCCAAAAACCTTTGTGGAAAAAATCAAGAAGTAATTAAAAAAGTTCTGCTTGTATGGTAAAATGAACGCATATCATTGCCAATTGGCAAAATTGCACCGGAATGAAGATATAACTCAATTGTTTTTGAAAGTTTTTGTTTAAATTGTTCAATTAATTCGGGTGTAATTTCAAATGTAATATTTTGCTTCACGCTATGTTCAAGAAATGTATAATTTCCGAAAAATTGCTTTGAATTACCATTTATTTCCAATAAAAACATTGCGGGAATTATTGTCTGAATTTTTTCAAATTTTTTGATTGAGCTTTTAGTAAACGAAGACGATGAGCCGCTTTTGTAATCGTAAATAATAATTGAAGATGTAATAGTGTCGATTCTATCAGGCTTTGCGGTGACTGTAAATATTTCATTTTGAACATTTATTTGCACCTGAATACCCTGTGTTTCAACGGAAATATTTCGAGTTGCTGAATTTTTTGCAATGTCTTCAAGAATGCCTAGCATTGGTTTTATGAAAAAAACTTCCACGCTTTTGAATTTTCCACTATGGTCTTTTTGGAAGGAGTTTTTTGTGTAATGAACAAAATTAAATTGGTTGTTCTGAATAATTTTCTTAGTTGCAAATTCAAGAATTGAATGCACGAAATTCCCAACTTCCATTGAAAATTTCGATATGTACCGCACCTCTTTCAACCCTTTGATATATTGATAATGGAATTCTAACGGATTTGCAAACAAGCTTTCAACTTGCGTTGCCGAAAGTGTTCGTGGCATTTGTGATTTTGCAATGTAAAGCGGTGCATTGTTGTTGGCTTTCTTGACTGAAGTGCGTTGAATTTCCAAAACTCTTTTTACTATTTGTGATTCAGGAAGTGGTGAATTTTCAGCGGTAATAATTGTGTGATTGCAAATTGTTTGCAGAATGTGTCCTGTAATTTCTGGCATTTCAAAGCCATAATATGAACGCATTCCGCATGAAAATATTACATTGCCGGTTGGTTGAATTTTGAAAGCAGATGTTAGAATTATTACATCGAATTTTTGAAACAATACGCTTCGTAAATTGCAAATTTTAATGTTTGAAGGTGTTTTTTCTTCCCAGATTTTCCATGAATTTGCGATATGAAGAATGATGCTTTTTTCAATTGTTGAACCTTCAAAATTGTTGATTTCGTTTAGGCAGAAGTGCTTAAATTGCAGAAATGTTGGCACCGTTGTTTTATTTGTGTGAATTTTATTTTTATTTTTTGCAATAAAGGTGAAAACTTCAATCACCACTTCCTTTTTAATTTTGGATTTTCTAGGAAACAAGGAAAGAAATTCATTCCAAAGTGTGTTATTATTGTGTTCTTTGTTAATTATCGCAGAAAGAATCTGTTGTTTTTCACCGTTTGGAATTTTTAGTATTGGAAGAAGTTTTGCCGGTTTTTGTTCAAAAATTGCAAGAAATGCTTTAATTAAAGAATTACTTTCAATTGGCGTTGCAATGTTGTGTTGGTGTATAATATTGGAAAATTCCAATTCCAAGGAAATTTTGCTGCTTAAAGTTTCATCTTCGCAAATAATTCCAATTTGCGGAACGGTTGAAGAATTTTCGCTTTGTTGAGTTAGCATTTCGCGAATGATGTTTGCAATTGTGGATTCTTCACTAGTGTTTGAAATTATGTGAATTTTTTTTTGTGAATGCGTATTTTGGTTTTGAATATCGGTTATTTGAAGATTATTTAGAATTTGAAAATTTGCTTCGGATTGTTCATAGTTTTGGATGAAAATCGTTGTTTGAACTTCAGATTTTTTAAGTAGTTTAATGAAATTTTGAAGAGTTTGTGATCTTCCAAAATCGTAAATAATGTAAATTGGAGTGTTTTCTGCCAGACATTGTTGTGTGATTGCCGCAAGAGCAAGTTCCTGTGTGTGATAGTAAGGAATAGTTTCGTTTTGTGAAATCCAAGAGTTTAATTCTTCCCAAATTTTTACGAATAAATTCAGATTAATTTCCTTTTGCGTGGCAATTGTTGCGGGAATTTCTGCAAGAATTTTTCGTGGTGTAATGTTAAATGCGTGAAGGTTTGGAAGTTCGCCGATTATTGCTCTTGCAAATGTTGAGGCATCTTGTTCGTTTTCGATGTACCTTGATGTTAATTCAAAAACTTTTGCAAAAATTATATTTCGGGAGGCAAAAGTTAGATCTTTGCCCAAGTCATCACCTGTCAGTCCTTCAATTGAGATAATTTTTGGAATTGCTCCTGTGTGAATTTCAAGTGCAAGTGCGTCTTTGAGGGGTGAAATACAAATTTTTTCCGGCACAATTATCACGCATTTTTTCTTGTTCTGAAAAATATATTTTGCACAAGTTTGAATGAAGTTATTGTTTATGTTAATAACTTCCATTGATTCATTTAATTAGTTCAACTGTTGCAGAAAGTTCGTTTTGTACTTCGGGAGTTGCATTAGTAAGGGTTTGACCAAGGCCAATTAAAAGTGCGTTTTTGTTTGGAATGAACCTTTTTGGAACTTTAAGCTTGCTTACTTTGTTTGCGAAATCTGTTGTAAATTTTGCTTGTCTTTCTGTTGATAGAGTATTTTTCTCCTTTGCAATTTCAAGAACCGTTAATGCTTTGGAGTAAATAATTAATGATTGTGTGGCGTCAAGTTTTAGTGCAAGAATTTCTTCCAAAAGCTTTGGCAGGGCTTTATATTGACCTTCTGCAACCGTGATATCAATTATTTGCATAAGTGAAAGAACTTCAAGCATTCCACTTGGGGAGTTGTACACCATTTCAAACTTTTTCAGCGCTAATGCGTTATTATTTTGAGCAACATCATTGACGGCGGAAAGGTATTGTGCAAGAATTTCTTCGTTTTTTTGGTTATTTTTATTAATTAAATATAGCATTACAAATATTCCAATGAAGATTATCATCAGAATGATTGCGATTTTTTTAATGTTGCGGGCAATGTATGGAAGGATTAGGTCGGAAACAATGACCGCGAGAGGAAGTTTAACTTTCATAATTATGCGTTTTATGCAGTGAAAAATTTATGCTTTTTTGGAGGCCGAGAGCGGAATCGAACCGCTGGTAAAGGCTTTGCAGGCCCTTGCATTACCACTTTGCTACTCGGCCACTTATTTTGAACTTAGTTTTTAAAAATAAGAAATCAAGGATTATTTTTTAAAAGGCAATAATACTTTCTTACACCCCCAGCTCCCATCACTGTACTATCAAACTATAACAAAAATAAATTTTTGAAAATTTTGAGAATTTTACATTTACGGAAAAACGCCATTAAACCCTTTTAGTAATTGACTTTTGAAAAAGTACGATGTGTTATAGTGTACTAGTACACTATAACAAAAATAAAAAACGGAAAATTTTTGAAAATTCCAAATGTGCAACATAACGCGAAAAAATAACTATAATTCATCGTAAAATTTAAGTTTAAAATGTGGAAGCGGAAAGGCTAACATTTCCCCTTGACATTTTCCCTGCTTTTACTAAGTTATTCGTAACTTTAAAAAAGCGGGATGATCTCATCAATTCAGAAAATTATTGAAGAAGCACAAAACAGAAGACCTTTCATTTTAATGGATGATGAAAACCGTGAAAACGAGGGCGATATTGTTATTCCGGCACAATTTGCAACACCGCAAGCAATTAATTTCATGATAACCCACGCTCGTGGGCTTGTTTGCCTTGCACTTCAAAAGAAAAGAGTTGAGGAATTAGGGCTTAATTTGATGTCCAAAACAAATGGAACAAAGTTTGAAACAGCATTTACAACCTCAATTGAAGCAAAAGATGGTGTGACAACAGGAATTTCAGCTTCGGATCGCTCAAAAACAATTCTTACGGCAATTTCCGGCAATGTTGAAGATATTGTTACACCCGGGCATATATTTCCCTTAATAGCAAAAGATGGCGGAGTATTAGTGCGGGCAGGGCACACAGAAGCTTCGGTTGATATTTCAATTTTGGCAGGGCTACACCCTTCCTCCGTTATTTGTGAAATAATTAACGAAGATGGTGAAATGGCAAGGATGGATGATATCAAAATTTTTGCCAAGAAGCATAATTTGAAAATTGGCTTAATAAAGGACCTCATTGAATATCGATCAAAGCGTGAAAACATTGTGGAGAAAACTTCTCAGGAAGCATTTTCTTATTTTAAAAATTCGCAAATTGTGGAATATTGCGATACTATTAATAACGCAAAGCATTATGCAATTACATTTGGCGAAATTAATAAAACCTTTCCCGTGAATGTGAAATTTCATGTTATGAATTATATTACCGATATTTTTGCAAATTCATTAGAACAAAGCGTGGAATTTCTGAAGGAGAATTCCGGCATTTTAGTTTTGATTAGCAGCGATCAAAAAAATTGTAGTGGGGAAATTCGTCAGTACGGAATTGGTGTTAGTATTGTAAAAACATTTGGAATTGAAAAGATTACCGTAATTGGAAGAAATAAGCAAAATCCTGTTGCAATCGAAGGTTTTGGTGTTGAAATTGTTGATTTCAAAACGGTTTAA
>Ga0214919_10006276_pt1 | contig 16395 bp, 27 predicted proteins | sample LL1503_MetaG_FD_177994 | JGI IMG/M metagenome (GOLD analysis project Ga0214919, IMG submission 177994) | Freshwater microbial communities from Lake Lanier, Atlanta, Georgia, United States - LL-1503 | ecosystem: Environmental > Aquatic > Freshwater > Lake | place: USA: Georgia | collected... | reverse complement strand
GAAGTGGGTTTTTTATTATACTATACGAAGTATTTATATTGAATGGATAATAGATTACAAGAAATATTTGACAAGTACAACGTTACCGAAAAGAACAACTCTACAGGTAATTTGAAAAAACTTGAAAGGACAATATCTGAACTACAAAAGTTAGATAAGGTATTACTATTAACATGCTCAAACAGATACAATTGGGACCCGAACGATTTTGATATACCCAAGTCAACAATTCTTGGAATGGTTATCAACGAATATCTAAACGACAAATCAGTTTTGATTGATGTCCCTGAATTAAATATTACACCCTGTGAAGGTAATGTATCAAGAAAAGATGGTAACTCTTGTGGAGTAATGAAAGCAAAACTTAAAGGCAAAGATAAAAATCCAACAGGATATCATAGATGTTGGGCAAGTTTAAACGATAAAGACGATGAACTTTGGAAAATATCCAAAGAATTGTTTGAGTCAAATGCTGTTATATTTTTTACCTCGGTAAGATGGGGTCAAGCTAATATGTTCTACCAAAAATTAATTGAAAGATTAACTTGGATTGAGAACAGACATGAAACTTTGGGTGAATCAAATATTATTGAGGGTATTCAAAGTGGATTTATTTGTACGGGACAAAACTGGAAGGGTATGGACGTTGTTGATACTCAGAAAAGAGTTCACACGTTTTACGGTTTTAAACCTAACGATAAGTTTTATTGGAATTGGCAGTTTACAAACAAGATTACAGATGAAACTGAGGAGTCTTATAAAGAAGCATTTCCTGCCTTTGTTAAGAAATTTGACCTTACTAAATTATATTAGAACAATTAATTTTCCGTTGTATAACTTTGGTTTTTCTTCTTCCATTTCAAATTCCCAAACCAATTCTTTTTTCTTAATTTTTTCTAAAATGAACTCCGTGATAGGATATTCTTTTATACAATCTACAATTGTAGGTGTATGTGATTTGTATTTGAAATACCCAATATCTGTATGACTATAATTAAATTTTGAAATTAAAACTTGTTCGGCAATTGACAATTTGTTCGGCAAAATATTACCCATATTATTTTTCTTGGGTTCCGTAAAAAGGTTTTGGAGTTTCAGAACCCTTGAATGCGGGTCGTTTGTTCCAATGAACCTTTATTTTATTATCAATAGAAAGAATTTTAATAAAATCACTAATGTCATTCTCTATTTTTTTACGATAACTACCTTCCCAATTTGGTTCTATATCAATAAAAATATGATATATTGGTGGTTGATAACTCCCTTTTATGATTTGAAAAACATTCATTTTAATTGGTTCATCTTCTTCCCCAACCAATTCTTTATTTATCCACGGTGAAATTACATCATCCAAATAAGTCTGTAAATATTTTTCAAGTTTTTCTATTTCCATTATTGAGAATTTGAAGATGAAAGACCTAATTGTTTAGTATATCTACCAACATGACAAGACCAATATCCTGCAGTTGTTCTATCCGTTTTTTGAGAACAGTTGCGACTTTCTTTCAATATTAAATTAGAGTTGCCAAAAGTTACCTTCTTAATACCTTCTGTTTTACTCTTAGTGTAAACCGCAAATTTCTTAGGTTTTTCTAAAGTTTTACCTTCAGATAGAACATCCTCTTCAGTTTCATAGATATAAGGTGCGTCTAAATAGACATACTCCTTACCAATCTTGACTTTAATACCTAAATCAGATTCAACCATTAGGGTATCGCCTTCATTAAGTTCAATTTTACCTTCTTTCCACAAATCTCTAACTTCATTAACCAAATTAAAATACCCTTCAGAATAAAACATAAATGCGTTTTCAGTTAAGGTCATTCCATTATCAATATGATATTGTAACGCGTTTGAAATTTTAATATCTTCTTTTAATATTAAAGATTTGTTTAACTGTTGCTCTAAAGCCTCTTTAATTAATTCACGTAAACCCATAAAGGTATTTTAATATAAATACTCTAATCTTTTTTAACTTTAATCTTCCAATAAACCCCACCACTAACGTAAGGTCTAAATTCACCTGATACTCCATCAACCGTTCTATTTGCAACTCCCAATCCTACTTGGTATAGGTGGTCTTTTTTTGTTTTAAGTATTAAACCCATACCTAATGAATTCACCCAATCTTCTTTACTTATTGCTCCGTTAATACCGAAGAATACCTGGTTTTTGATTGGTGGTGGTTCAGGTGCTGGTTCTCTAACTATCTTAGGTTTGACTGTCGCCGACCATTTCCTCGATGCAATTTTATTTTCAGATACTGTCTGATTCAAATATACAAACCCTTGGTTATTATTCAACTTTATCGTATCGATAAATGAGTTGGTAACATAATAACCTTGAAGAATTGCTGCGGTATCTACTTTTACATATGTTGGAACGTAAATTGTGGTGTCGTGGTAGATATCCTCACCTTTAACGGCATACGGTACCCCAACTTCCACAGAAACGGTGTCGTGAATTGGTTCTGATGGAACTTCTCTTATTACTTCCTTTATCTTTGGTTTGTTGTCTGATTGTAATAGAACTAATGTTATTATCAAACCCAAAATTATAAAATGTCTAACGTCTAATATCTTTTTCATAGTTTTAAAGCATTACTCTTGAACCTATCAAGAAATTACTAAGTAGTGGTGCTCCTTTTTCAGTTGAACCTGAGATTTTGTAGTTGAAACTGAACCCAAATCTCTTACTTATTTTATAGTCAAATGACGACCCAACCAAAAATCCAAATTGTCTGTTAACTGTTGTTTCTCCTGTCTTTGAATTCCAACTTATTGGTGAATTCATTAAGAATACCTGTGGGGATAGGGTAATCTTTTTGTTGTAGGGATATGGTTTTGTCCAAAACGCAACCACTGAGGTTGAAAAAGACGTATTGAATATTTCTTTTGTCTCTCCTGTTTTGAAATTCACCACTTTAGTGTCTTTTAACAATAAAGTTATGGCACCTAAATTGTACCCGTAGGTTCCAAATTTAGGGTGTGGTTTGATATAGGTGTAACCAAGAAGATTCATGTAATTACCGTCCAAATAAGCTCCTGTTATGGAGTATGAGTGAATTGCATTAAGTTGTCCCTTATTAAAATCCATTTTGGTATATCCACCACTTAGAGCAAATTGTTTTAATGTGCTCCAAACTAGTGCTGTTGCACCCCAGCTCTCGTTGCCAGCCATTGACGATTTACTTACACCAAAAGATACTATCGCACTGTATTTTAGGTCAGGTCCTTGAGCTGTTGTTAGGTCAGAAGCGACTAACATGGGGTTTGCCGCAACAGACTTTTTCTTTTCTTCTTTTTTATCGTTCTTTTTTTCTTCTTTCTTTTCGTCTTTTTTTTCATCAGACTTCTTTTCATCCGATTTTTTTTCTTCACTCTTGCTTTCAGATTTTGACTCTGATTTGCTTTCTGAAGAACTACTTTCTGAACTTCCTCCACCTTCTGAACTACTTGACCCACCACTTGATGATGAGGATTCATTTGATGATGAACTCGAAGATGATGCCGATGATGAACTTGACGATGCAGATGACGAAGCTGATGCAGATGCACTTGATGCTGAAGAAGAGGCTGCCCCTGATGCACTTGAGCCAGCCGCTGAGGATGCTGCCGAACTTGCTGCAGATGAAGCCGCTGAACTTGCTGCAGATGATGCCGCCGCTGAAGCCGCTTGTGATACCGCGGCCGTTATAGTTTGTTGAACCACTTGACTCGCAGGACACGGTGCCGCAAATATGTTCTTTATCCATTGGTCAACTTCACCACTTGTAAATTGTGCGTAAGTAAAAACTTTGGATTTACCTCTGATAATAACTGTAACACCACTATTATTAGTGATGGGTATTGTTACAACATAGGTTTTCAAATCACACGGGTCTATGTATGTTTGCGTTACAACTTGTCCTGAGCCTTTCAGAAAAAAGAGTAATAACAAACATACACCGAACCATTTTTTCATTATTTAGAGAATATTCCTTTTTTAACCATCTTATCTAAGATATTAGCACATGCAATATCAAGAGCTTTCTTAGTTGAAATACTAATTGTAGATTGGTTGAATTTAACGGGGTCAACAGTTGCGTCAGACAAGAAGGTTAATTCTCTTGTTGTTTTTGCCTCACCTAAACCAGATGCCGCAATGATTGCTCCTGTTTCCGCATTTGTGAATCTAACTTGTAAACCGATACGAGTGACTAACATATTTTTTACTCCGTCTTTTAAGTTTACAGTTTCATCTTCACTAACAGAGTAGTCATAACACTCAATTTCTACGAAATAATGTGCTAATTTAATTTTACCTCTACCGTCTAATTTGTTCTCTGATATTCCAGCTTGAGAAGCTTGGAATTGTTTTACCATTCTGTTTTTAATTTCTGTTTTATCTTCAGTAAATTCAAAACGGTTTAAATTATCAAGATATTCTAATACGATGTTTGTAACACCTAAACCAACTCTTTTTTCTTTTAGTTCAGGATACATTTCATACATCTCATCATTAATACCACATTTCAATAATTGGATGTTCTTTTTTGGACCATCATAATCTAAGAATTGTGAAATATCTTTTTTGATTTCAAATGATGCTTTATAGTCCTCTGTTTTAGTTTTACCTATTGTTTGAGAATATGATGTCGAGCATAGTAATGCCGCACCTAAGACAAAAATTACTTTTTTCATAGTTCAATTATTTTTTAGGTGCTTTGTACCAAATATTATTAGGGTCATTCTTAAATGTGCCGTCAAATTTCCAACTTAATTCATTTGAAATTCGTGATGCTCTTTTTTCTTGTCCACTTAAGTCAAGATATACAAAAAACATTTGGAACCCTAACGCAAATACTACCCAAGAAAAACACAAGAACGCAAAGCTAATAGCAAATTTTTCTTTGATTTTATTTAATGATATTGTCATAAAATTATTTTTATTTTAGTTTATTCTACGTCTTTGATTTTACCACAAATCAAACACTCTTCATCACCGTCTCCGTCTGAGTCACCCCACACGTGTTGACAGTTTCTATGGTCGAAATATTCATCAATAACACCATCACCATCGTTATCAATTCCATCCATAACACCGTCACCATCTTCGTCTATTTCAACTCTTTTAGCTATGGTATTAGGTAGGGTACCAACTATGGTACTTGGTAATGTAGTTGGTGGTTTTGGACCACCAGCACCAGTATCAGATAATGAAGTTCCATCTTCTTCATCCATTTTTTGAACTAACATCTTATCTTTATCTTGGTCACTGAACCAGTAGTCTATGATTTTACCATAACTTCCAATAAATGCACCCAATAATAAAAGTAGTAGTTCTTTCCACTCACCTGACATTGGTGTTTTGGCCAAAATTGCCGCAAATATTGCAAGAATGGTACCGAAAAATGTGAATAATACGATGGCAGTAATGAACCATCTTCTTTTCATTACTGAAAATAATAAATCCTTAAAACCTGTTTGTTGTTGATTATTACTCATAAAATTACCATTTAGGTGCCTCTTCTTTGAATTCGTCACCTTCTTTTTTCTTTGGTTTAGGTGCAGGTGTAGTAGCTTTAGAACTACCACCACCTCCGTTAACAATCACAGTCTTACCTGCTGCTTGTTGATTAGAGTTTGTGATGTTGATTACCGGTGCTGCTTGTTGAGTTGCAGGTTTTTCTTCTTCTCCACCTGTTAATTTTGTTGTTATCCATCCACCTACACCTAAAGTGATGGTTGAGATGAAACCAATGATTACATTTTTTAATGAACCACCGGTACTTTCTGGTTTTTCTACTTCTTCTGACATTTTTTTTATTTTTTATTTTTTATTTTATTACGATTGGATATTTTACTTCCTTACCGCTGATGTCTATGAACACTAAGTCATAGTCTTTTTTTGTTAAGTCTGATAAATCGTACACTTTTTTTGTAATACCTTCAGTTGCCGTAAACCCTTCTTTTTTAGATGGTGTTTCACCTCCAAAAGGTATAATTTGTACCGAATACTTTGCACCTACTGTTGTTTCAAATTCAGCAGTTACGATGTTACCTGTTTGAGTAATTGATTTTATTGCTGTTGATGTTGATGTAGTACCCAAGTCAATAACTTGCACTGGTGGTAAATCCACTTTTCTACAACTCACAGCTAAAAGGGTAATTAAAAACCCTAAACCTAATATTCTGTCTATTCTTTTCATAATTAAAAATTTTTATATCCTGTTAATTTTATTTGTGTTGAATTTAAGTTGATTCCTAATTGAACTCCTTTAGAATCACTAGCGTCCATTATTGGAGAAACTTTAACCGATGTTAAAATTTCAACCCCACTACCAATTGTTGAGAATTTCAACTTGAACGGTATGTTAGTTCCGTTTATTGGTGTTTTACTATTTTGGTCGATTGCCCCAAACTTAACTTTACCATCTACTGAGTTCACAAAAACATACCAACTGTTTGGTAGGTCAGATTTTAACTCTTCAAATTTTATTTTTGATGGGTCATAATCAAATTGAAATTGTAATCCGCTTACAGCGTTTCCGTTTGTGGTAAGGGATACTGGTATTTCAACATTGTTTGATGTTACAGTTACGTTAGCCAAATTAACATCAATAGATGAAATATCGTTTGGTGTGTTGATAAATGATGTTGACTGTGTCGCCATAGTTCTAAACGCAGTATTAGTCATTAAACTATTAACAGCGTTTGTTTGAACTGTACTAGTACCATTTAAACTAGTTACAACTTGTGAAGAATGTGAACGATTCACATCACCCCATAAAAGGTATTTCAAATCAAGAATCTCGTTTGTTCCTAAAACTCCTGTTTTAACGTATGTTCTTGGATATGTTATATTTTTCCAATTGGAAGATGTTATCGAACCCCACGAATTAGAAGGGTTTGGATTGAAAGAAAATTCCGCTTTAATACCGTAATCATTATTACCCATAGTTCTAATGTAAGGTGCAAATGTTGATGTTGATATACTTGTAAAACTTGACGGTACTTTGTAGAAAGCCCATGAACCGTCTTTACTAACAAACTCAACAGGTCCTGAATACAAATCAAATAATTGTAAACTTTTAATATCTTCAGGTAATACTGTTAATCCATTAAATTCTCTCATGTCAATATACACTCTCGCCTGACCTGTACCATATCCATTAACATTAACAACACACCATTCAACTTGACCAGCAATACTTGTTGCATCTGTTGCTCTCCATGTAGGTAAACTCATAAATCCGTTACTACCCATAGCATATCCTGATGGAACTGTTATAAGTGTATCTAATCCAACAACTTGACCTAATAATCTTGGTAAATCTCCACCATCTATTATTTTATTTCTATTAATATCGGCCGCGTATAATGATTGACCTGTTTTTAAAATTTGACCGTTACTACCGTCTAACCCCATTGATGTAAATTCACTTTGTGCTGTGGTAAAATCTGAGATTGTGATTGCTCCGTTGTATATTGCGTATGTTTTGTCTATACTATGCATTACAGACACTTCATAAACTTTATTTTCAGCTAACAATGATTGATTAATATCAACATTACCATTAGATAAAACACTAAACAATTGTCCGATACCACTAAGAGTATCTCTGAAGGAAACTTTGACATCTGATAATGCAAGTAAATTAGAACTTATATCAACTTTAGCGGTTACAAGTTTACCTGTGTTTTGGTTCATTATAACTTCAGTTGATAATGGAGTATCCATAAATGTTTCAACACCAACACCTTGACCATTCCATCCTGCAACAAAATTTAACTTAACTGGATTAAATGAATTTGCGGTAGATGCTGGCTTTAATTTAAATCTTACAACTATTATTTGAGAGTAAGATGTATAAGGCATTGCCGAAGCTGTTGCCCAAGTCAAAGTAGCTCTAAGAATTGCGTTAGACCCAGTACTATTATAAACGTAAGTTGCGTTAGAAACATATCTTTGTGTTCCGTTTGTGTAAGTACTATTTCCCGCATAAGAATAACCAGGATAATTTTGCCACGATAATTGAATATTTGAACCACTAGGAAGTACTCCTCCGTTTCCCCCAGTCCCTGTTTGTGTAACTGAAATTACCTCAAAGTTTGTTTGGTCGTACTGAAAATCAAACAATAATTGTCTTGTAGCAGCATCACCGTTACCATTTGCATGAACCATTACATCAAATTGGTCTCCTCTATCAATAACTCCACCGTTAATATCGGTTAGAACTCTTGTGTCAGGGAACTTAAATTTAATTTGACTAAATGATGTTAAGGACATTAATAAAAGTCCTAAAGTTAAAATTTTTTTCATATTTAATTTTTTTCGAATATTTTAGAAACCAATTTATCGCTAGCTTTTTTCAAAGCATTACTTAACGATGTTTGGTTAAATTTACCTCCATTGTCTACAATTAAAGTGGACATAGAAATTTCAGATGATTCCTCTTCAACAATCACCTCTTTAATTTTTTTGTTATCAGTTTTTAATGTACCTTTGAGTCGGATTACAACAGACTCTTCGTTTTTGTGAAAAACGGATACGTTAGATTTTGTCTTGAGCACGTCCAAATAAACTAACTCAACGGATAGTTTGTTTTTTGCTTCTGGATTTAAGTCGTAATTTTTTTCTTGTAAGAATTCTTCAACAATATTTCTTACACCGAACTCTAAGTTTCGATTACCTGCAAGAGACCCTATTTGGATTTTGTTCGTGACAGCATCCACCCATATCTCTTGAGTCTGTTGTGAGTTGTTATGAGGTAGAACACATAAAAGTGCACTCATAACGAATAAAAACATTTTATTCATTGCGATAGTATCTTGGTATCAATAAATACTATCACCTTGACTATTTATTAAAAAAGATTGAAAATTTTATGTCGATTCTTAATGAAAATGTAGATAGAATACGTTCAGTGATGGGTTTAATTTCTGAAGAAAAAAACGAATCACCTTTACAAATGAATGTAAATTTACGTAAGACAGTTGATGTTTTGAGTTATCTTAAATTGTATAACAAAACTATCGAAAACATGTTGATGGATATTAGTTATCACGCTAAATCTCAAATCATAGATTTTGGATTATTAGAAAGAGGTATCAAAAAAGTTTTATTAAAGAAAGGAGATAAAAGAAAAAATGTTGAGGATTATTTAAGTAAAATAGTTACTTCATTAAAATATAGAGAAGAGTCAGGAGAAGTTGACTCTGAAAATGACGATTTTTCATTTGAAGTGGAGGAGCCATCTATCATCCCAAAAAAGGTTTATAGAAAAGAATTGTTTGAACTTCAAGTTGAATTATTAAAGATGCAAGAATGGTTAAAGAAAACAAATAAAACTGTAATAATTGTTTTTGAGGGTAGGGATTCTGCAGGTAAGGGGTCAACAATTAAAAAATTCACAGAGAACTTAAACCCAAGATACTATAATATTGTTGCCCTAGGAATCCCAACACCCGAAGATAGAAAGAATTGGTGGGACAGATACAGAAAAGAAATTAAACCAGGAATGATTAACCTCTTTGATAGAAGTTGGTACAATAGAGGACTTGTGGAACCTGCAATGGGATACGGTAGTCCTGAAGAATATAAGGACTTCATGGAAAATGTTTCAGATTTTGAACATGACTTAGTTAAAGAAGGTGATTATTTGTTTAAACTTTGGTTCTCAATTGATAAAGACACACAGAAAAGAAGGTTTGATATTAGACAACAATCTCCATTAAAATATTGGAAGTATTCTCCAAACGATTCCAAAATGCAAGACCTTTGGGACAGATTTACTGAGTTCAAAGAAAAACTTTTTGATAAAACCTCAACGTTAAATCACCCTTGGGTTATTGTTGATGCCCAAGATAAAAGGGTTTCGGGACTGAACGCAATCAGGTATATTTTACAAAATATACCTTACGAAGGAAAAAATTCTAAAGTTTTAGACGCTGAGTATCCTGAAGTTATTGCGGTTTTAAGACCACAATCTTAGTCCTCTTCGTGTTTAACTATTTTAAACTCAATATTATCCTGTGATTTACTAATCCAGTTGTCAAATACCATAACAACTAAATAAACTTCTATTTCAGATAAGGAGTGTAATTCAGGATGAAAAGATTCCGAAATTATCCAAGAAAGAATATGGTATCCAACCCATAGTCTTAAGAAAATCAAAAAAATTGATACTATTACTTTCATACCCAACTATAAAAGTATTTATAGTAAATGTAAATTACTATGCTACTAAAAGTTGGGTCAAAAGGAGATGACGTTAAAAAACTCCAAGAAAAATTAGGTCTTAGTGCTGATGGTTCTTTTGGACCTGGAACTGAGAAAGCCGTAAAGAAATGGCAGATTGACCATGACCTAACACCAGACGGATTAGTTGGTGAAGGGACTTGGAATAAAATGTTTGGAGCTCAACAATTAATTACGGAACCTTCGGTACCTGTTTCTAAACCAGTTACATCTGTTGGTGGATTAAAATTAGAAAACTTAAAAGGTCATATTCCTGATGTAGTAATTGCACAGATTCCTGACACAGCAGCTAAATTTGAAATCAATACACCACTAAGATTAGCACATTTCTTGGCTCAATGTGGTCATGAATCAGGTGGATTCAGACTAACTAAAGAAAACTTAAACTATTCCGCAAAAGGATTGAAAGGAATTTTTTCAAAATATTTCAAAGAAGCCGGATTAGCGGAATCTTATGAAAGAAAACCTGAAAAAATTGCTAACAGAGTTTATGGTGGCAGAATGGGTAATGGTCCTGAATCTTCAGGAGACGGTTCAAAATATTGTGGTCGCGGTTATATCCAATTAACAGGGAAAGACAATTATGTCGCTTTTGGTAAATCAATTAATGAAGATATGACTGCAAATCCTGAAAAGGTTTCAACACATTACGCATTATTATCTGCAGCTTGGTTCTTTAATAAAAACGGATTACATAAAATAGCTGATGGTGGTGCAAATGAGATTGTTGTAACTCAAATTACTAAGAGAGTAAACGGGGGTGTTATCGGTTTACCCGATAGAATTAAACATTTCAAAGAATATTACAATTTACTTGCGTAAATTCTATATCTTTGTAAAAAAAGTTATGTTATTACAATTGAACCTAAAAAACGCATTTCAAGATTTTGAATGGCTTATTCGTGTATTAGAATCGGCAAAATCCAAAACTCAAATGGATACTGTATTAAAATGCTTTGAACTTTGGGAAAGAAAACATTTTGGAAATCACTTAACAATACCAGAACAATCAACAATGAGTCGTCTAAAAAGTAATTTTTGGGCTACATATAAGAATAAAAATCTACAATTTGTCGGAACCTCTATCATATAATAGCGAATTTTTACCTGAAATAACGGTTGCAGTTGTATTTGGGGATAACCCTCAATATCAGCAATTAAAATCTATGTTCGACGAATATGGATATGGTTTTATGGTACCAAACAAAAATTTGGTTATCATTGATGGTGAAAACATATTAGAAAATTTTAATGTTGACCTTTTAAAGTTCATTGAGGCTCACGAAATTGCACACGTAATTTTAGGTCATGATGGTCCAAGAAGTGAAGATGAAGAGTTAGATGCCGACTTAGGGGCATACCTTTTATTAAAAGATAAAGGGTATACTAACTCAATAAAATCACTTTTAAAGAATTTCAAACAGAGACACGGTATTAAATTTGACGAAAAATTACTGAAAAGAGTAGAAAAGTCGTTCTCTTGATATTGTAAATGAATATTTTTATCATTTAGATATATTTATTTATACATCACTCGAAAGAGTGTTCTCATATATCCCTTTTCCAAAAGACCCGCGAAATTTATTTTGTCGGGTCTTATTTTTTTACTATATTTGTGCTATGTTAGTAGAAATAATAGGACTTTCATTGATTATAATAGGCCTTGGAATAACTTATTATATTTTTAAAAGACCAACAAAATAATATTATGAAAGTAGAATTTGCAGATAGTTTTTGGAAATCATTAAAAACCTTATCAAGACAACAAACTTGGTGGTACAAAACCTATGAATTTTTTCGTAGAGATTTGCCGTATTTTTTAGAAAACATTTGGTTCTTCAGAAAAGAATTATATGCATTTCGTTCTTGGGATTATTCATTTAATCTTGATTTATTTCGTCGTTCTTTAGAAAAAACTGTAGACACAATTGAGAATCACGGTCATGAAGTCGATGAATCAAGATTGAAAAAAGTTGAAAAAATGAAACGAGCAATTCAATTAATTAATAATGTTCGTAATGATGGGTATGTTAAAGAGGCAGAAAAAGAATTAGGTGAAATAAAAAATTCTGACTGGTTATGGACAGATAGAGAAGATACTGAGGAAGAAAGTATCCATAATAAGAAAATTTTTGAAAGGGCACGAGAAATTGAAGATTCTGAATGGAAAGAATTATGGTCAATAATTCAGGGCCAAGATGTAAAAGAATATCGTAAATTATACGATGCTCAGACAGAGGAAGAAAAAGGAGAACGAGAACTTTGGAACGAATGGTTTGATGGTTCAGGATTGAAAGGATGGTGGGACTAAAAAAAAATTGAAAATATGTGGAAAGTTTATTTATTAATGGTAACCGTTGTGGCAATAATTTCGTACTTTTGGGTTCGAGGAATTGACCACATGAAAGAAAATCATCCTGATTATAAAGGTGAGGATTTTTTAGATTTGGATGACGAAGACACAGATTGGTTAAGTTAAAAAACTATTTTATGAAAATTACTTTTATCTCAGATACTCACAACAAACACAACCACCTTACAAGTAAGGGGATGGGTAACATATTGGGTAGTGGCGATGTTCTTGTACACGCTGGTGATTGTACCAGTATGGGTAAAAGTCATGAAATTACCAACTTCTTGAATTGGTTTGGTATGACCGATTTCAAACACAAAATCTTCATCGCGGGTAACCACGATTTTGGTTTTGAGATGCACACTGACATTGCAGAAGAGTTTAAAGAAAAAGGTATCATCTATCTTTTTGATAGTGAAGTTATAATTGACGGAGTTAAGTTCTATGGCAGCCCTTGGCAACCTGAATTTTATGATTGGGCATTCAACTTACCAAGAGGGGAAAAACTTGCTGAAAAGTGGGCAAAAATTCCTGGTAACACTGACATCTTAATCACTCACGGACCTGCTCACGGAATGTTAGATTGGACTCCAAGTGGACAAAGAGTCGGTTGTGAAGATTTATTTCACAGAATTATGGAAGTTCAACCAAAGATTCATGTTTGTGGACATATCCATTGCGCATACGGACAAAAAAGTTTTCATGGTGTTGAATTCTTAAACGCATCTGTTCTTGATGAAAGATATGAACACGCAAATAAACCAATTGTTATAGATTTTGATATTGAAACAAAACAAATTGATTACCCATGAAAAATAAAATAAATGATGGCCATTATTTAGAGTTAATGGATAGATTACATGTACAAACATGTATGATAGATGACCATTTAGTTAATCATCCTCTAACCAAAAAAATAAAAAAGGCTAAAAAACTTATTGATAATGCGGTAATGTCTTTGGCTGAGGCATATCAAATTGTAGGAAACGAATCCTATAAAAAACAAAAAAGAAATGAAAAAATTATATCTTGACGATATCAGAATCCCAAAAACTGAAGGGTGGGATATCGTTAGAACTTACGAAGAATTCGTAGAATGGATTAAAAAAAATGGTTTACCTAATGAAGTGTCTTTTGACCACGATTTAGCAGAAATCCATTATGACCCATCTACTTGGACTGAAAATTTTAAGTATCATGAAAAAACAGGGTACGATGCAGCTAAATGGATGTGTGATTATTGTTGGACCAATGGTTTACCATTACCTGAATTTAATTGTCATTCAGCAAATCCTGTAGGTAGAGAAAACATATTGGCAATCTTAAACAGTTTTAAAGAAAGATTAAATGATTAAAAGGTGAGAGAAATCTCACCTTTTTATGTATTTATTAACATGGCGGCACAACAAAGTCAATTTTCAAGATTACCAAAAAAACAACTAATATTCATTTCTGAAAAATTAATTGATGAGGAGTTTGCTATTGGTAATCCTTATGATTATAATTTTGATAATTTATACGACACATTAACACAAATTTCAAAATATTTTAATGTTACCGCATCACATGAAGATGTTGAATTTTTTGCAAAATTTTTACAAATTAATGATGATTTAATTGCCGACCTTTTTGCAAACAATGGTGAGCAAATGAATAACAGGGAACTATACGAACAATTAGTAATACCTGTCGCAAAAAGTTACAATTTAAATTATAGTGTGTGGGGTAGTTGTAATTATACCGATTATAAAGTACAGGAATTTGACTCCTACGATGAAGAGTGGGTAAAAGATTCCGCACAACAACAAAGAACTGATGGTAATTGGGATATGTGGCAGGGTAGAGACAGAAGAGAAACTGAATATGAAAATTTTGAAGAGAGTGACTATGACCTTGGCGATGTATATGAAGTTGACAAATCTGAAACTAAAAATGAATCAGTATTGGGTAGACTTGTGATTGAAAACACATCTGAAGTTGTTAATTCTTTAGATAGAAAAACTCTTATAGAATTAAGAAGAATAATCGATTCCAAGCTGAGACTTCTCTAATTTCTTTCTCTTTTTCTCCTCTTTAGCCAAATCCCCTAATGTCTTTTTTTTCTGTCCCCAAGGATTAAAACTCCTCTTCCATTTGTATTCCACTTCTACGGGTCCTGCGATGGTTATTTTTGAGTTATATCTCCAAATAGATATACTTTCCTCATCTTCATAAACAACCTCCCATTTGGTCGGTTTTATGACTTCTTTTTGATTAACTGATGTTGCCATTATGCAAATATAAAATTAAAATTGAAATTCTTCCGGAGTTTCTTCATCATTTTCTTTACAAACCTTATTCATTTTACAAAAAAATCTTTCAAACGATATATTACCAACCCAAAAATTGCCATTATCGTCAGGATAAACAACAATTGCACCCTCACATTTCAAATTAGTAATCAATGTTTGTTCTCTTTCCGAACTTTTCACCTGTGTAGGATACCAACCATCATTTAACTTAATGAATAAATCAATACCTAAAAACCTATCAACAAATCCATAATCCTTACCAAAATTTTTATAAGTTATACCATATTTTTCAAGTTGGTTTATAAATTTTCTTTCAGTTTCAAATCCAGCCTCTCTAACATTTGATAATATCTGATAAGTTTTTTTTGAAATTTTAGAATCTAAATTCTTAAGAAGTTTTTCGTAAATGTATTTTAAAGGTTTTTGGTCAACATTAATTTTTTTTAAAACATCTATGTCAGAATTATTTGGATGGTATATTGAGGGATAAATCACGAATTTAACTAAATACTCGGCAATTTTTTCCCACCCTTTTTCGTATCTAACTCCTTTAAGTTGTAAATCATCAATCACACCTAAATCTCTATAATATTCTGTAATCATTACCGCCAATGCTGAATAGTTTGTATCTAATCTGTTGATAGGGTGATATTCACCTGTTGTTGGGTCAGCATAAAAAACATAAACACCATTTATTAAATTATTATAAATCTTAAGTATATTATATTTTATATTTGGGCATAATTCTTTTCCATGTGTATTAACCCATTTTAATTCATTTAACCCATCTATGGCTGTTTGAGATTCCTGTGTTAGAGTTTCCATTCTAATCTCATTAATGGTCTCTCTATTAATTTCAATAAATTTTTTTAAAGACTTTTGTAAATCCTCTTGTAAACTATAATCGTTTTTAATAGTTTTTGTTGCTGCATAACAAAACATTCTTTCAGATTTTACACTAAACGAATTATCACAATGTTCTTTAATCCAATTAATTCTTTCTTCTGTGATATATTTTTTAATTACCGACCTAATAGAATCCTTCATATCATTATAAATACCCACCATAAACAAAAATCCCCACCTTGTGAGTGGGGACTTAAATTTTTTACTCAGATTCTGAGCTTGTGTCTTTTTGTTTCTTTCCCCAGATTTTATCAACACTTGATAAACCTAAGCAACCGAATGCTAATAATGCAACTGCATCTACAAGTTCTCTTGAAGGTGCGACGTGTTGTGCGCTGAAACTGTTTTGGTATAATGTAACAGTTAAAGAAACTGTACATAATAAACCACAAAGACGTTTCATGGAGATTACTCCGTGCTCATCTGAAAATAAGCTTTTAATTCCTGCTAATAATTTGTTCATAATTTGGTAATTTACTTAACTATAAATATCAAAAACTTTACTAAGATACTACTCTCAAATTAACTTACTTTAGTATATCCGTAGTAAACTACCTGAGATGTACCACTGTTATTGGTTATACCAAATGTAAAGGTGTTTGA
>Ga0214919_10006273_pt1 | contig 16402 bp, 10 predicted proteins | sample LL1503_MetaG_FD_177994 | JGI IMG/M metagenome (GOLD analysis project Ga0214919, IMG submission 177994) | Freshwater microbial communities from Lake Lanier, Atlanta, Georgia, United States - LL-1503 | ecosystem: Environmental > Aquatic > Freshwater > Lake | place: USA: Georgia | collected... | reverse complement strand
ATTTTATGTCTATCAGGAACTAGTGATTTAAATAGTTTATCAGTTTCTTTAATTAATGGTATTGTATCATTCCATTTTTCAACCTCTTGTTTAGTAAATTGGGTTGTTCTACACATTGGAACTGAATGTAATTTGCTTTGCGATTTTCTTTGTAATTTGCTTTGCGATTTGATTTGTGATTTTGTTTTTGTATTATAATTATTTCTATCTGGTCTATCATAGTATCCTGCTATATTAGAATTTGCTATATTTCCAATATTATCTCTGGATGCTTTACCAGATTTGGTTTTATAAAATACTCTATATTTATCAGTCTTTGTTATTTTACCTACATGATTAGGTAAGTTCTTTAAACTTTTTTTATTAATTTTGCCAGCAGCGGCACCTCTGTTATGATTCTTTTGCTTTGCATGTCCCTCCAAAGCATTATATGCCTTTATACATATATCATTTGGTATTACTGATTTTCTAAATTTGAATAGCAATGTTTTTTCATTTGTTTTTTCATCAATATAATAAGCATCCGTATTTGTTCTAATTATATTAGCATAATGGCTTTCTGGGAAAAAATCACCCTCTCGTTTTACAAGTTCCTCCTCTGTTAATATAGGTTTAAGTATTAGTATTTTTGTTTTTGTTTTGTTTAACATCTGTTTTTTATTTGACATCTTTGATATCTTTAATATTTCTAATATATTTAATATCTGTTATTTCATTTATATCATATATATAATTGATATATAATTGATATATGAAAACAATATTTTTCATAAATAAAACAAAAATTGAAATTTCATGATTTCATGAAAACGATTATAATTATATATATATTCATATATAACTACATATACAAAATGGCTGGTTTACATCCTTTAATTATAGATATATGCAAAGCTATTAAACCAGTATATGTAAATCCTGATGAATCACAGTTTACTCTTGAAATGTACGAAGGGACTAAACTCCCTCCTTTACCTTATGGAGCAGATGGTATGAATCTGCTTTATAGACATAGTGAGGTTTATTCGGGTGTGTTAATGGTGATGTTGACAAAAAACGGCGAGAATCTCATGGGAATAACACTAAACTCTCTCTTGGGAAAGATTCCCAAATAACAACAATAAAATGATTTTTTTATATTAACGTTTTTTTTAGAATATAAATCTAACTATTAAAACTAGGTCTAGATACAAACATGAAACCAAATAAATTAAATACACCAATGAAACCAAGAACATTACATACTACAAATAAATTCAATCAATCCCAATCCCAAACCCAAATTAATACATTAAAAAATTATGCATCCCAACATATTTATAATATTATTAATGTAAGGTATCCAGATATGGAACCACAAGAGAAAAAACTCAAAATTAACTCAATATTTAAAGAATTAGTAAATAAAATACGTTTTATTACAACAACATCTGAACTTGATTCTCATAATAGTCCAATGTCATTTCTATTTCAACATATAAAACTAACAATTATAAAACTTGTAGCTAATTGCAGTTCTAAGAATGAAAAGGAATTTATTGATAAAGGCTTAACTAATAATCTGGATTGGTGTATTAGATTTTATAAAGCATTATTATCTCTTGGTGCAAAAGATATTATAATATGGTTTTTTTTTCATATTCCTTATTATAATAGTTATAGTAATCATGCATCATACGAATCACATGCAACATATGAAACACATACATCATATGAATCACATGCAACACTCGAAATAGAAAAACAAAGAAACATATATATTAAGTTGCTAGAATGGATGGAAATTAATTGGTCAAGTGCTGACTATTTTACTGAAAGTGAATTTGTTTTCATAAGTAATGAAACATGCATGCCATATGCTATATCTTATCATAATCGAAACAATGTTAATATATTATCTAAATATTGCAAATTTCTTAGAAAAATATGTCCATGGCTTAACTATTATAGCCCGCGGTTAGCTGAAACATTATTTAAAAAGCAATATACTAATTCTCATGCAAATACAATACAAGACAAAAAAGCAGACACACTACAAACAACAAAATCAGACATACTACAAACAACACTACAATCAAAAGCCAAAAAACGCATTTGTTTCATAAGTGATTCTTTTACTACTGATACAAGTGTTTTGCGTGATAGAATTAGTATTATAGGTAAATTAGATAGAAACAAATATGATGTATATTTTGCATCATTCTATCCTTTTGATGTATTTGAAAATCAAGGTAGTGGTAGTGTATATTCAGTAGCAAAAGTCTTTATGATTAAAATGAAAAATAATTATATACATCTTGGTAATGATTTATCAAGTGCTCGCAGTGTTTTAGAAAGATATAAATTTGATTTCATTGTGTATCCAGATATAGGAATGAAACTATTACCTACATTACTTGCATATTCGCGTATAGCACCAATACAAATAACAACATGGGGACATAGCGAAACAAGTGGTATTGATACAATTGATTATTTTATATCTAGCTCCATATTTGAAAATGAAATATGTAAATCACAAGATAATTATACGGAAAAACTTATATTATTTAAGAGTCTGGGAACATATTATATCAGTCCTCATAAATTATTTGTTGAAAATAATGATTTATATAAAAATAAAAGCAAAACTTTTAAAACGCGTAAGGAAATAGGGTTAGGGTTAGGGTTAGGGTTAGGGTTAGGGTTAGGAATAGGATTAAAGTTAGGAATAGGTGTTCAAGGTGATAATACACACATATATGTATGTTTACAAACTTTTTACAAATTAACACCTGAGTTTGAAACATGTTTAGCTCGTATATTAGAGCTAGACCCATTAGGTATTATATTACTATCTAATACATTTCCTTTTTGTAAAAGCCATTTAGAAAGATTATTAAGTATTATAGGATTAGAAAAAATGCAACGTATTAAATGGATAGGCGCCCTTGAAAAAGATGAATTTTTAAATATGGTTAGTATTAGTGATGTGTGTCTAGACCCATTTCCATTTGGAGGGTTCAATACATCATATGATGCATTTGATTATAATATACCAGTAATTACTATGGATAATTGTGAGTTTCTACATGGGCGCTTTACATCTGGACTATATAAAAAAATGGGTTTAGATGAATGCATTGTTCAAACAGCAGAACAATATGCTCAATTAGCATCTAGCATTGGTATAAATGAAAAACTGCGTCATAAAATAATGAGAAATATTGAAATGAAAAAACAGTTAATATTTCAAGAACAAGAAAGTGTAAATGAATGGAATACTTTATTTGATAGTATTTGATAGTATACAAAAATATTAATTATAAAATCTTAATTATAAAACATTTTATAATTTAATATATATATATATAATAATAACAATTATAATTTTTTATTTACATATACTTACATAAATCTGTAATTATTTTTAATTAAATTTATACTTAATTTATAATTAATTTATATTTATTTTATTAATGTTTAAGAATCTATTTAGAAGAACACAAAAACAAACATATGAAATAGATAAGCCACAACATCTATTTAGTGATGATGTTACAAAAAATATTGTAAAAATTATAAAAAATACAATAGAACTAAAACCATCAAAAACAAAAGATTCACATGTTTATACTGTAAATAATTCTATAATATTATCAATCAACAAATTATTAAAAGAAGACAATAATAGTAATACAGATAAAAAAATTAAAAAAAACTTTATTGATGAGATTAATAAACTATTAACAATATTTATAAATTTACAAACACAACAAAGTACATCAAGAAATAACATATCAAAAACAGAATCATTTAAAAAAGAATTACAAAATTCATTTAGATTATTATTACAAAATTCAAATTATTTTAATCAATTAAAAATTTCAAAATTAGGTGAAAATTTTTCATTTGATTATACATTACCACAATTAATAAAATCGACATATAATCAAAAAACAAAAAAATCTAATAATAAAAATAACACATTATCATTTGAAAAATTAAAACATTCTTTACAAGATTTAAACAATGGTAATTCTAATATAAACCCTGTATTTAGTGATGAAATTGCACAAAAGATTCTAGCTATATTAGGAGACCCTTATGATACAATTAATAATAAGTATAAATTAGATAGTAATAAATATACAAGAATATATAGATTAATGAATGAATATTTCTCACAATCTCTAAATAATGCAAAAAAATTAGATAGAAAAAAAAAATTAGATTCTGAATACATAAATGCACCAATCACTCTTGGTATGCTTAGAAATTTTAAAAATACTCTAACTAATCCTAAAATATTCAATCAAAATATTATGCGAAAAAATGGTATGTTTATTTTACATTTTTTTCCAGATATACCTGTATTTAGTGATAAAACTGCACAAGAGATTCCAGATAAACCTGTATTTAGTGATGAAATTGCAAACGAGATTCTAGATATATTAGGACACCCTGAAGATGTAAGTGAAAATGCAACAAATTATAAGTTAAATAAAGAACAAATAAAATCAATTTATAATTTATTATACGAAAATCAACCAAAAACTACTAAAAATAATAAAAAAATGATTAAACAAAGTGATTTAGATAATTTCTTTAATGTATTAGAAAAATATAATAGTAATTCTGAAATTATTAGAGAATCTGAAATTATTAAGAAAATTGCAGAAAGTTTGAATAATCCTAAATTTTTCAATCAAGAGATTTTAAAAAAAAACAATACTGGTATTATTACTTTAAGATATATTCCATCTAAATCTGAATCTACTAAAAACTCAAATAATGTTGTTCCACCATCTGCACCACCTCTATACACACAATTCGAACAATTCAAACAATTCGAATCACCCCCACCATATGATAATATCAATAAAAAAAACTCTTATAATCCTAGTTCATTTAACCCTAACCCAGGCTCTGTGGAACGAGAAACTCCAATATGTGTAAAATCATTTAATGAAGCAGTTGATTTAGTAAACAGAGGTTCCAAAAACTTTTATAAAAACTCAGATATATTTCCGCCTGAATCTAAATTAAATATTCCTAATCCTATTCCTAATAATCCTAGTACTAATAATTCTAGTACTAATAACCCTAGTACTAATATGTCTAGTAGTAAAACACAAGAACCTGGGAGTAGTTTTAGTAGTGTCAGACGTGTCAGCAGAAAAAACCCAAACACATTAAAATCACCACCAAGTTTTAGTATTAAACGTAGTGGTAATGGTAATGGTAGTGGTAATGGTGGTCGAAAAAGTAAACGTACACGTATTAATATTAGTAATAATAATAGTACTAGTAGTACTAGTATTACTGTGTAAATTTACTCTATTTGTAAAATTTACATTTCAATATTTTTATTTTTATTTTTCATTTAAGTTTAACAATAATAGGTTTATGGTCAGATGCCATAAAATTTACATCTGGTATTATAATATCTAATGGTTTATGAAAACTATCTAAAACATGGTCATTATGCTTGCGTCTATTAATACAACAAGTTAAAATATGTTTTTCATTATAATAAAATAGTGTCCCTCCAAACATAATTACTTTATTGTTTGTTTTAAATTGTGTTTTTTTTTTAATATTTATATTTATATTTATATTTTGTTTTACATTTTTTATAGAGCTAGTTCTAGAACCAAATAGTTTCATATCAAAATTAAAGTCGCCAGATACAACATATCGTATATTAGTATGATTGTGTTTTTTACCATTTTTAGATAATTTATCAAGTTGTTTTTTAATATCTATCAACATATTATCAAGTTTATCAATTTGTTCATCTTGTTCATAATGACCCATATGTACATTTATTAAACATAACATATCCATATTAGATTTAGACTTAGAGTTAGAGTTAGAGTTAGACTTATTAAATACAGTAGCCATCCATGGTCTACCATTTTCAAATTCACCTTTAATTGTATATAGTAATTTATAGCCTTTATTAATACCAGAACTAGTTCTAGAACTATTTTTAGAACTATTATCATTCCAAAAAGTTGTAATAGTATCTAGACCTGATTTATGAATTGTATATTTCATCATTTTCAATTTAGTAGATTGTTCAATAAGTTTTTTAAAGTCGGTAGATTCTTGTAAAGTAATAAAATCAATATAATTATCAGTATTATTACTTGAATCAATACTTTCATAATCATCAATAACATTTGCAATATTTTTTACACATACTGAATTATGACGAGGGTTTGTAGAATCTGTATTGTTATTACATAATGCCCATTTACTATCATTACCTGACATAGATTCCCATGATATATTATATGAAAGTATTGTAATTGATTGTAAACTATGTCTGGTATTTCTAGTTTTGTATTTATTAGTTTTTTGTTTATTTTTTTCTTTATTTTGCTTTACTGTTAATTTTAGTTTAGTAGTCATTTTAGTAGTCATTTTTAATATTTTTTATTACTATATATAAATTAGATTAAGTTATAATTAAAAATATAAAAATAAAAAATAATAAAACATAACTTATAGTAATAAAACATAACTTATAGTAATAAAACATAACTTCTAGTCTATGATGTAGTCTATAATGTAGAACTATAAGATTGTATATAAGATTCACATTCATGTTGTCTTATATTCATAAACTCTTGGCGATATTGATTAGCAGTACGCCTTGCATAATTATAATTATTACCAATATATAATTGGTTAAATATATCTCTGCTATAAGTTTGTGAATCTTTTACCGCACGTAAATATTCATCATAACGAAAAGTTTCAATATTTTCATTAAATATTTTTAGGGCTTGTTCTTTTTCATCAGCAATGCGTTTAGCTTCTACCGCTTTTTCTCTTGCTCTTTCATCAGCAATGCGTTTAGCTTCTACTGCTTTTGCTTTTTTATCTGCAATGCGTTTAGCTTCTATTGCTGTTTTATTATGTCCAAACATAGACCGTGAATAACCAATAAAAGTTTCTCCCGTGTCTTTGTTAGTGAATTGTGTTTGATTATTATTTATATATGTAACTGTAAGTATATTTCCATCTAGAACCACTTGTGGTGTATTTGTATTAGTATTAGCCATGATGTTTAATTTATATGAAACTAGAATAGCAATGAATAGAAATGAATAGTAATAATGTAATATATAAAAAAATAAATAAACTAAAAATCAATTTTATTATGAAAACATACTAAACATACTAAAAATATTAAACATACTAAAAATACTAAAAATACGAAAATTTATATAAAACATATATTTAATATTTAATTTGTAACACATAATCTATACCTAACAGTATTACCTGATGTTACATTATCAACAGTTATTTCACAAATTTGATGTGGTCTTAACCCTATATATTTTGCTTGAACATCATCTCTTTTAATAGTAGGTATGTTAGTTATATTACAGTTATATTTTTCAAGTAAATCATGGGTTTCTTTTTTTGATAAAATTCTATGTTTAGGAACAAATTGATGCCTACTAACATTAAACAGAAAATTCTCTAAACCAAATAGTTGTACAAAATATTTTTTAGTAACAAATAAGTTATTTCCAAATTCCTCATCTGTTTTATCTTTAACACCTGCTTTCATTAATACACGACAGACATTTAAAATAATTAATGTATCCTTTGTTGTTAATAAATTTGTAAATATATCTGTAATTTGTTCAGTTAAGCTTGCTGTTTTTTTAAATTTTGGGTCAAGACGATATTTAACATATATTTTTTCAGTTGATACGTCTTTACTAAGTTTTTGTTTATCTTCTAATTTAATACTATTTAAAGATGTTGTTATTTCATCTATTGTTTTATCACTTGTCTTATCAATACCAATACCAAGACTCGTGCTTTTTTTTTCAAGAACTATATCAAGAGGACCAACCTCTGCCAAACCACGAAATTTACCATTATTATGTTCATTTATCATAACATTCATTTCATCATGTGTATAATCTTTAAGATGTGATACATCATATCCTCTATCTTCTAACATTTCTAATAAATACTTACGAGAATCAAATATATAATTATAAAGTTTAAATATTTCACTCATGATGATATAATGATATAATGATGTAATGATGTAATATTTTTAGTTAGTATTTATAGATAAATAATATATATATTTTAAATTTAATGTTTAAGTATTTATAATTTACATATATTTTTCAATATCTTTATTATATAATATTTATTAAACAATATTATCATATTATAATTCAATTTTTAATTATTTACTAAATGGGTCAAGATTTTTACTTCCACTATAAAAAAACCCATCACTTACTTTTGTATCTAATGCAATAACTTTTACATTTGAATCAAAACTAACTTTATTATTATTATTATTATTATTATTATTACCACCAGTTTGTTGCTTCAAAATACTAGGTTGCTGATTTTGTTGATTTTGTTGATTTTGTTGATACTGTTGCATAATATTGGGTTGTATACCTCCATATGACATATTGAGACCACCTTGACCACCTTGACCACCTTGACTACCCTGATTTGTAGAGGTTTGCATACCACCATTTTGTAGTTGATTAAAAGGCATATGATTATTATTATTATTATTACTGTAACTATTATTATTATTACTATTAATAATATTATTGATACCTTGTGTTTTTGCTTTATCTAATAAATCTCTATCTCCACCAGTTTGTAAACCTAATAATTTAGAATTCATATCTTCAATAACTTGATAATCATCTCTCTCTTTTATATCAAATTCTGGTTTTGAACCTCCATAAGCTGATAAATCTATATGTTGAGTATCATCTGTATTATCTTTATCCATTCGTACCTCCATTTGTTGTGATAAATTATTATTGCCTCCTTGTTGCATGTTAGGCATCTGTTGCATTCCTTGCATTCCTTGCATCTGTGGATATAGTATATTATTACCTCCTTGTTGCAACTGTTGCATATGTTGCATTTGTTGAATTTGTGGTGACAGTATATCAGAATTTAAATTAGCACGCTGAAAGTCAGGATTTGTATTTATATTTATTTTATTATTATCAAATCCTCCTTGTTGCATTTTTACACCATCATTTTCACCATCTGATTGTAAATCGTCATCGTCACCACCATCTGATTGTAAATCGTCATCGTCACCGTCATCGTCGCCACCACCTGATTGTAAATCGTCATCGTCACCACCATCTGATTGTAAATCGTCATCGTCACCACCATCTGATTGTAAATCGTCATCGTCACCACCACCTGATTGTAAATTATCACCATCACCTTCACCATCATCTTTACTATTACCACTATAATTCATTAAATTCTCTATTTCCTCCTCTGTTAATTCTATGATATCACCTGTTTCCTCAGTAGTATTTACCAATTTACTAACTAAATCAACACTCATTTTAACACTTATACACATACCTTGCATTTCTTGTATTAGTAATTTAAATGTATATGGTACAACTAATTGAATATAATCCATAGTTTTTTGATTATACATATTCAAACCCAAGATTTTATCTGCATTAATATTTTTTGAATTATTGCTGTTTTTATTGCGATTCTTATTATTTTTATTATTTTTATTATTATTACTATTATTACTATTATTTATAGTAAGTTCATCTTGTAAGTGATATGAAACAATACCATCTGTGTTATTATCATAAAATAAATTAGTATCCGGATTACATATACTAATGTCGCCAGATTGCTTACTTACTTGTATAATGAATTTATCACATCTTTCTATACATGTTTCCTTAATAAAACCCCATATACCATGTGACAATAATGCGTCTCTTTCCATTTCACCGATGCGCAATCCTCCTCCATTTGCTCTTCCTGCAACACTTTGCCTTTCTTTAACAGTATAAAACCCTCCTGGACGAGGAATACCATTAATATCACGCTCACCTGTTCCTCTTGTATTTATTTTATCATCGACTAAATATTTAAGCCTTTGATAATAAACAATACCAGAAAACATGGTTACCTCCATTTGTTGACCACTCATACCATTATATAAAATTCTATTACCCATTGATGTCATACCGAGCTTATTTTCTAAAATTTCATTTATTTGTTCAATATTTACAGTTTCAAATGCATTATATGAACCAAATAATCCCAATTCTGGCGCCATATTACCAAATAATATTTCTATAAATTGTGACATTGTCATACGGGATGGATAGCTTGCTGGGTCTAGTAATATATCAGGTACAATACCTTCTTCTGTATAAGGCAAATCCTCTTTTTTAAGAACCATACCAAATGTACCTTTTTGACAATTGCGTGACGAAAACTTATCTCCCATAACTGGTGGTTTATGTTCACACATTCTAATTTTCACCATTCTATCACCAATTTCATTTGTTTGACAAGTAAACACTTTATCAACAAACCTTCCAGAATCATCACTTGTAATTTGTTTTGACATATCAATATAATCTACATTATTATAATCATCTTTTAATTTGATATATTTTCCAATTATTGCATCACCTTCTTCTAAGAATTCACCCTGTTTAGGAAATCCATATTTATCCATTTTCGAATAATTAACACTTGTTTTACCACCTGATAATTTTTCAGGATATTCTGTCATAATATCTTTGTATTGTAAATCTGGATTAAAAAAATGTCTTTCTTCACCAGATTGTGGTTCCGTTTGTTCACTTTCACTATAAGTTTTATAATAACTAATACCAAATAATCCCATATCAATAGCACTTTGATTACCAACAATAGCATCATCTTGGTTGTAATTATATTTAGCAACAGCAACAAATACATTCTGTCCATGACCAAATTTTTCTCCACCTAAAACTGAATTAAGTTTACATGTAATCATTGGTTTTTCGGGATAATTAAGAACCATAGAACTTGTATCCATTCTATTATTAAAATTCATTGCATATGTTGTAATACCTTGCTTAACCATTTTACTACCATAAATAACTCTTGTACCAGCATTATATTGAATAAATGGTAATAAGTGTGCATTAAAACTTAAAAACATACTAGGATGTAGTTCAACATGAGTATATTTTTGTAAAGCATTTGGTAATATATTAAAACCAATAGATAATAATGTTGTATCAAATTCTTGTGAATCAATATATTCAATAACAGATTGATTTTCTTTTAATTTTTCTAGTATACTATTATCTATTAAACTATTTGGGTTACCTGTATTACCTGTATTACCTGTATTACCTGTATTACCTAATAATTTATTACCACCATCGCTTGATTTACTTTGTGTAATGCTTTGTGTAATGCTTTGTGTTTGTGTAATGCTACTCAAAATAGATATGCTTGCTAAATTTTTAACTCTACCATCATAATAATTATAATTTTCTTTGCGTTTTCCAAAACCAGAAATTAAGTCAGTAAAAGTCAAAACTTTCTTATTAATATCTGTAATATGTTTTGGTTGTAATAGAATATTATTATTTTCAATAATATAGAGAGGTCTTACAAACCGCCCACCATCTGTGTATATTTTAATTTCATTATCAACACAATCCCAAGAAATACTAATAAATATGTTTATAAGTCCGTTTCTTCTATAAAGCCTAAATATTTCTACAAATTCTTCTGGATTTGCATGACATCCAATCCAGTTACCATTTACAAATATTTTACATAAATTTTTTATTTCAATAGGTAATAAATCCTCAATTACATATATTCCATATTCAATACAAAAATCAATAATAGGTTTTGTAAAGCATCCAAATGTTATATGTGATATAATAGCTAGACCTTTATTAAGACCTACCTTTTGACCTTCTGGTGTTTCAGAGGGACATACACATCCATATTGTGTTGCATGTAATCTACGTCTAGAATTTGATACTCGTTGACGTTGACGTTGACCACCACTTATATTATCAATAATACGTCTAAGATGTGCAATAGTATAGTTTCTAGTGCCTCTATCAAGTTGTTGTACAACACCTTTTTTCTGTCGAATATCACTTTTTTTTAATTGATTAATATAATGTTCTTTAAATTTATCTACACTGAAAATTTTTTTATATGTTGTTTCATTAATAATATTAATAATTTTATCTCCCGTAAACTCTTTCCAGTTAAATGTGTATTTTGTACCAATCATAACGCGGACATTACGTATAACCTCATTACATGCATCACGAAATAAAGTTGCCATAAGAAACCCTGATAAATCAATGCGTTTATTTATAAAATTGTCACGGTCAGTATCTTTCAACAAACCTATTTTAAGCAATAAAAGACGACGTGTAACATAACCAAGATAAAATGCTTTTGCTTTATTTATATTATTACCTGAACTAGTAATATGTGGGTAAAAATCATTATTTAATGTACTATATAAATAACTCAACTGTGTAGTATAATTTTTAGTTATTTCAGTAAATTTATTTGTATTATCAATATCTACATGTGCACGTGATGGTAATTTAACCAAATATGCTTCTGCTCGCTCTTTATCATAAATTTCATCATCAATTATATAAGGGTCTAGAATACTAGGTCTTAATAATTCTAACAAATTTAGATTTAATTCATTTGTATTAGAAACATTATTCTTATTAGTTAATTCATCACTTAGTATATATTGTATAATTTCTTTATCACTTTCAATTCCCAATGCCCTAAACATTATAAATAATGGAACATCCCGATTTTTATATTCATTAAGTAATGGTACAGTTTGACCAAGTCTTACTGTAATTGCACCAGTTCTTTCAATTTGTACTTTTACTGTTCTTGCATTAGCAAAGGCTTCGTCACTAACACACTTTACTTCTGCAAAATGTGTATATTTTTCATTACCAGAACTTTGTGTAACAGTATTAAGAAATATGATATTTTCTGCTTTACGTTCTTGTGAAACAATTGTTTTCTCCATACCATCAATAATTAAATAGCCTCCTAAATCATATGGGTCTTCACCCATTTGTGTTAACATTTCACTACTTGCATCTTTTAATATACATAAATCAGATTTTAACATAATGGGTATCTTACCAAGATATATATTATCAAGAAAACCAGAATTTGGTACAGGTTCTTTTTCGAATATAATAACACCATTTTTCTTCATAGTACAAAAAATTTCAACTGAATAAAAAATATCAGCTCCATAAGTTAGATTTTTTAATCTAGCTTCATTTGGAAATAGTTGACGAACATTACCTGATGGAAAATCTTTTATAGTTGGTTTTGAAATCTTATATTTATCATTATTCATACCACCATAATATATATGAATTTCATATGTTATTCCTGAATGTTTATCTTCTGCATCTATTAATATAACCTTTGTTTGAGGATTATTTGAAAAATTTTTGAATATTTGTGGTATTTTCTTTTGAATGAAATCATTATAGCTGTCTATATGATGACGTACTAGATAATTTGGTATGTCACGAAAATATGAATTTATAACATCCCATGTTTCAATATCTAGATTCATTTTTAATAGGTAGTTTTATTTTATATATATTTATATATCTATTTATATATCTATAATCTTACTGTTTAACTTATATTTATATTTAATATTTTATGTTATATTTTATGTTATATTTTATGTTATATTTTATGTTATATTTTATGTTATAATATAATTGTATTTTCCTAAAAAAATATTTGAAAGCTAGAACTAATTTGACAGTAATTATAAGTATAATAGATAAATAATATATTTTTCATCCGTTTGAAAGTAATTTTTAACCTATTAAACAGATAAAAGATACTTAATATTGAAAATATTGTAAATATTGTAAATATTGTAAATATTGTATTCTCGTAAATAATGAGCTTATCCTAAATTAATTATCTAATTTTAAATTTTTTATAAAAATGGAAATAATTAATTATTATACAAAAATTGATATCTTATATTTGAAATGTTTTATATATATATAATATTTACCATGTTTACCATGATTTTATTGTGTCTTTTCTGCACGGTGTTGTCTGTGATTGGGTTGCCTTTGCCTTTGCAATTGGCTTTGGTATCTCCATCGCCTTTGGCTTTGGTATCTCCGTCGCCTTTGGCTTTGGTATCTCCATCGCCTTTGGCATTAGTATCTCAGACTCCATGTCTTCCACAAAGGACTGTAATTGGTATTATACCTATTACAGAATCAATTCCTTTTGTATCTACAACTGAAACAAATCAAATCTCGGTGTCTATTTCGATACTAAAAGTCTCGGCTCCATGGCTCGCAGGAATTCTTTCAAGAACTAACAGTGACGCTGAAAGCTATTCTCGTTGTGGATACACAATGAATCTGCCACAGGCGAGGCTTGCGTGTGGGTTTAATACCTACATAACAGCTTTGTCGGATGCCAATAACTTGATGACGTTACAGGATTCCGTACCAACTGACTGTAAAAATGTTTACCCTATAATAATCGGTGGACAACCATCACCGTCGTATGTGTTTGATAACATACCTGCATTTGTCAGTTACACTTTGCAAACTCGATACGTTTACGATGGTGTTGACACAATTGACACCATAAACAGAATATCTGTCAATTCTGTTCAACTTTTCACAAAAGCTCCTTGGGTGATAAACGAACAGGAATCCTTTGGTGGCACAGCTGTGGTATCGCTTAACTGTGGTATGGTTTGTAAATATGATATAGATATGAGGAATAATTTCCTCATTCTTATTGACACTGTACCAGGACAAGAATGTAACAGTTTTTTCCCATTGAAATTCTATCCAACGATAGAATCATCTCAATCTCAAAATGTGAAAACTATTTGATTTTCACATTAATAAATTAATAGCATGCTTATTTTAGCATGTTTTTTTTTATATAAAATTTATTATTTATTATTTATTATTTAATGATAAGACTTATATAATTGGCTTATCCTCAAATAAAAAAAAATAAAAATAAAAATAAATATTAATATAAATATTAATATAAATATGAATATGTTTATACCTCTTATGCCAAAATATACATAACTAAAAGGAATAATATTAATAATTTCATAAAATGCATATGTAAATTATTTTTTTTAATAATAGCATCTTTCTTTTTATTTTCAGTTAAAAATGCATCATTTTCTTTTTTTAATATTTCTATGTATTTTTTATTTATTATAGAATTATTCTCAATTGATTTTGTAAGTTTTTCGTTATCATCTTTTAGTTTATTTATATATACTGTATTATTACAATTATCACTTTTCATAAAATATATTTTAGTTTCTAATTCATTATTTTCTGTTTTTAGAATAGCATTACTACTTTTAACTAGTGAGAGTTCCTTTTTATATTTTGAAATCTCGGATTCAAGTTTTGAAATTGTACTAGCGTGTTGGGTAAGTATATATGTATATATACTATCTTGATTAGAACTTATATTAGAACTTGATTTATTATCAGATTGTTTTGGGTTAGTTTTTTTCTGTTTTTTATCAGCTATATGGTTAATAGTTAAATTAACCACATCATTTGATGGTTTGCGTTTTTTAGTAGAACCCGAACCCGAACCCGAACCAATATAATAATCATCATCACTATTGCATTTTTCACTATTTTTATCACTATCAGTTTTACTATTTTCATTTTTCAATTCATAATCTGTATCAGTATTTATATCATCAATATCATCAATATCATCAAAATTATTATATTTAGGTTTAGGTTTAGGTAAATCTTTCATTTGATTACTAAGTTCTTCTAATGCTTTTTTTGTAGCTAGTTTTGATTGTGTTTCATAAGCTTCAACAGTCATAGGAATTATAAATGTTTTTTTTGTATTAGGAGCTTTTGATGCTTCAATTGTAGTTTTAGATATAGATTCAGATACAGATACAGATGCCATTTCAAATAGTAAATAATTAGTAAATAATTAGTAAGTAATTAGTAAGTGTTTTGTTGATGTAAAAGTATATGTAATATTATAAAATATTATAAAATATTATAGAGTATTATATAATACATGTTTATATTACATATAAATTCAATTTTTTGATATATATATGTTTTTTAATTACAAATATATATAGTTTAGTATATATAGTTTAGTATAGTAAAATAAAATATTACTAAAAAATAGCAATTAGCATTATCATATATCATATATCATAATAACTAAAATGGGAGGAGGTTTAATGCAATTAGTAGCTTATGGTTCACAAGATATTTATCTTACAGGAAACCCACAAATAACATTTTTCAAAGTAGTTTATAGACGTCATACTAATTTTTCAATTGAACCTATACAGCAGGTTTTCAACGGATATGCAACTTGGGGTAAAAATATAAGTGCTACAATATCCCGAAACGGAGACCTTTTATATCGCATGTATATAACAGTTAAATTACCTAGCGTTCCTACTAATAATGGAGGAACTGACCAATTTCGATGGTTAAATTGGTTGGGTCATATTATAATACAACAGGCAGAA